>Ga0209752_1000241_pt1 | contig 26960 bp, 25 predicted proteins | sample METZYME_3_250m_FD_187548 | JGI IMG/M metagenome (GOLD analysis project Ga0209752, IMG submission 187548) | Marine microbial communities from oxygen minimum zone in mesopelagic equatorial Pacific - METZYME_3_250m (SPAdes) (version 2) | ecosystem: Environmental > Aquatic > Marine > Oceanic...
ATGTCAGGGCGGCTGGGGTCGAAGCCCATCTTCAGGCGGAGTCTTTTTCCGCTTCGCAGTAGCCGAACGAATTCTTCTTTGGAGATGATCTCGCTGACGCCGCGCCCGAGCACCGATTCCAATTCTTCGGGGCTTATCTTGCCGGGCCTGGTCATCCTAGGCGCTCCGGTCCAGAACCTGGCGGCAGTCGTACACGTCCCGATTGATCTGGTTAATCAGGGCGTCCAATCCGTCGAATTTCTCCTGGTCTCTGACCTTGGTTATGAACTCCACACCCATAGTTTTCCCGTAAAGGTCCTCACTGAAGTCCATGACGAAGACTTCCACCAGCCTTTGTGTTAAGTCGAACGTCGGGCGGACCCCGATGCTGGTAGCGGCCTGGTGACGCTTTCCATCGATGATGGCCCAAGTCGCGTAGATGCCATCACCGGGCAGCAGCAACTGGGAGTCAACGTCCAGGTTGGCGGTAGGAAAACCCAGGGTGCGGCCCCGCTGGTCCCCGACCACCACGGTCCCAGAGAGTAGGTGGTTCCGGCCTAGCAGTTCGGGGCAGACCGCCATGTTTCCGTTGGCCACCTCGTCGCGGATGCGCCGGCTCTTCACTGGTTGGCCCTCGATCTCTAAGGGTTCCACCGAGCGGGCCCAGAAGCCCAATTCCTCACCCTGTTTCTGCATGAATCCCAGGTCGCCTTGGCGGTCCTTGCCCAGGGCGGAGTCGGGACCCAAGACCAGTCCTTTCATATTCAGAGATTCGGTCAACATCTTGGCGAAATCAGCGGCGGACACCTCAGCCAATTCGAGGGTGAATTCCAGGCAGACCACCGACTCGATGTCCTGCTGTTTGATCAAGTCTACGCGTTGGTCCAGCGTGGTAAGGTAACTAGGCTCGGTGCCGGGCCTGAGGACGGTTATTGGCCGGTTGGAGAAAGTGATAACCGTGGAGACATATCGGTCGCCGGCCAATTCGACCAGCTGGCGCAGCAGGTGCCGGTGCCCCTGGTGCACGCCGTCGAAGACCCCGATGGTGACAACGGTCTCTTTGCTGGACGCGGCGTTGGCCAAACGTTGGCGAAAGTTCATTCCTGGTTAGTTCTCAAGACGATGTTGGCTGGGGTGTAAAGTGGCTGTTTTAGGCGTAAAACAACGGTATTCTAGTGGCCTGGATGTTAGCACAGGCACGATTTAGCGTCAAATTGAAAGGGAGTTCCGGCCCGGGTCCAGCGATACGATCATAAGCCGGTTTTTGGACTCAAATCATTAAGTCGGTATCTACCATATTCTCAAAAAAATATAAAATTCGTCAAAATTGAGGAGCAATTTACTAGGAATGGTGATTGACATTATGTATAATTTGAGCTTACCAGGCACATGCGTGCAGCAGGTCTAGACACATGCGTGTAGCAGGTGGAAATGAGAAAGGCCGACGGCTCAAAGGGGCCGTCAGTCCCGGCACCCGCGCCACTACAGCGCGGGTAAGGGCGGCCATCTTTAACATTTTAGGCCCTGAACAATACCAGGGTGGAAGGGTGTTGGACCTTTTCGCAGGGTCCGGCAGCCTGGGCATTGAGGCTTTAAGCTATGGAGCGGGCTGGGCAGATTTCGTGGAGTGGGACCGGCGGCAGAGCTCCGTCATTACCAGTAATCTTGAGACCACCGGCCTTGCCACCCAAGGTCACGTCCACCGATTGGACGTGCTGCGGGCGCTCCAAACTCTGCCCGGAGCCTACAACCTGGTACTACTGGACCCTCCCTATGAGACGGATGGCTTGGACAGTCTCCTGGAGAAGATCGCTTCCCAGGCAGGACTAGTTGTTGATGGCGGCGTGGTGATTGCGGGGCATTCCAAGCGCAAGGTTCTAAAGCAAACTTACGGACCCCTTCGATTAACTTCACATCGCCAGTATGGAGACAACGTGGTCGATTTTTTTGTTTACGAGCGAGATTCAGATGTATCCGAGCCGCAAGAAGCTCTTGAGGGCCCGCATAAGGGTGAAGACGGGAGCCTATCATGGTAACCGCGCTATATCCGGGCAGCTTTGACCCGGTGACCGTGGGCCATGTGGACATAGTATCCAGGGCCGCGAACCTCTTCGACAAGCTGGTTGTAGCGGTCTACGATACGCCTTCAAAAAATCTGCTCTTCACCACCGATGAGCGGGACCAGCTTATGAAGGATGCGTGCAGTCACCTTCCAAACGTGGAAGTCACCAGGTTCTCGGGCCTGGTGGTTCAGTACGCAATCGACATCGGAGCGGGGGTGATAGTCAGGGGGCTGAGAAGCGGTTCTGACTTTGAATACGAATTCGACATGGCATTCATGAATCGAAGGCTAGAGCCGGAAGTGGACCTAGTCTGCTTCATGACCTCTCAGGATTACATGTTCGTTAGTGCCAGTTTGCTCAAGGAGGTAGCCAAACTTGGTGGGGACATCACAGAGATGGTCCCGCCCAACGTAGCACAGGCGGTTTATTCTAAATTTGAGTTACCGGTCGGAGAAGGGTAGTGGCCGGGTAGGGGTGCGATCATCGATATCATAAACATCATCGACCGTTTGGAAACTCTGGTCGAAACAAGCAAGACAGTCCCGGTTAGCGGAAACATCCTGGTGGACAGGAAAAAGATTATGGAGTTGGTGGATCAGTTGCGTCTCACGATTCCTGAAGAGATCCGTTCGGCTGAGGACGTGCTGTCCCAGAAGGATCAGATTCTAAACACGGCCGCCAACGACGCCCGGCGGACCAAGTCGATGGCCGAAGACGAGCTTCGGGACCGGCTGAACTCCAACGAGTTGGTCACCCAGGCGGAAACACGGGCCGCCGAAACCGTCAGGGACGCCGAAGAGCGGATCACCCGGATGCTCCAACAATCGGAAGCTGAGGCCCTGTCCCGGAGGACCGAAGCCGACGCCTACGCTTTACGTAGTCTGCGGGCCATGGAAGTTGAATTGGGCAAACTAGCCGGGTCCGTCCGGAAGGGCATCGAGGTCCTGGCTGAGCAGACGGCGAATAGCATGAACGGCCGCCGCTACCCCGAGGAAGAAGAAGCTGCCGCGGGCATGCTTCGTTAGCTTTCGCCCGGCGCCCATTCTTCAGTAACTAAAGAAACGCACCGTGGATTCCGGCTTCCGCCGGAATGACGAGGGAACTACGTTTGTCTCTTTTCGGATGGCTTACGAAGAACCGTGGCCCTCTCCCATGTGTGTGTGAGAGGATCAATTTCCAATCAAGGGCTAGCTGCCATTAGAGACCAGGCCTTGAAAGTAGCCACGCATGGAGTCGTTGAGTTCGCCCAGTCTCTTGGCGACAAGATGGTTCACGGTCCCTTCGGGGTACACTCCATTGTCATTGGCTTCTCCGGCGGGAACGCCCGTTAGGACTTCAAGGCCCTCATCGATGGTCTTGACGGCATAAATGTGGAACATCCTTTCCCTAATGGCTTCCACCACATCATCCCTAAGCATCAGGTTCTTGACGTTCTGGTGCGGGATAACCACCCCCTGTGCGCCGGTGAGACCATTGGCCGCCCGGCACACGTCGAACATCCCTTCGACTTTCTGATTGACGCCGCCGATGGGCTGTATTTCGCCCTTCTGGTTCACCGATCCGGTGGCGGCGATATCTTGGCGAAGGGGCAAATCCGACAGGCTAGAGGCTATGGCGTAGAGCTCCGTCGATGATGCGCTGTCACCGTCCACACCATCATAGGACTGCTCGAAGGCGATACTGGCCGACAGAGTAAGGGGCCGGTCCTTTCCAAATTTCGCGCCCAGGTACCCGCTCAGTATCAGGATGCCTTTGTTGTGGGTGCGGCCGCTCATGTCGGCTTCCCTTTCAATATTTATGAAACCTTCCCGGCCAGCGAAGGTCTGGACGGTGATCCGGGAAGGGCGGCCAAAGCTGAAGTCGCCCAAGTCGTAGACGGCCAGCCCATTGATCTGTCCCACTTTTTCACCGGTAACATCCAGCAGCAACGAGCCGTCGGAGATCATCTCCTGGAGCCGTTCTTCCACCAGGTTCAACCGGTAGACCTTATGGTTGATGGCCTGTTGAACGTGGTGGCCCTGGACCAATCTTGCATCGTCTTTACGGGCCCAGTAATCGGCCTCGATCAGTAGGTCCTTGATCTGCCCGAACCTGGTCGACAGCTTGGTCTGATCTGACACTAGGCGGGCGCCGAATTCCAAGACCCTAGCCGCCCCTCCGGTCTCGAACGCCAACAGGTCCTCCTCCTCACAGGTGCGGCAGATGAAGGCGCAGTAGGCCATCATATTCTCTTCGTTAAGCTCGAATCGGTGGTCGAACTCGGCCTTCACCTTGAACAGGTCCCAGAAATCTTCGTTGTCAGAGGAAGTCAGAAGGCGGTAGATGCTCTCGTCTCCAGTGACGATAACCTTCAAGTCCAGAGGCACCGCCTCGGGCCTAAGCCCCTGAGGGATGAACAGCCCTGACTGCTCGGCGGGATCTTCCAGCCGGGCTTCCTGGTTGCGGATGGCCCTCTTTAGGCCTTCCCAAGCGCCGGGTGCCATCAGGACATCGCGCGCGTTCAATACAAGGTAGCCACCGTTGGCAAGGTGCACGGCGCCGGGTTTCAGCATGCCATGATCGCTGACGTTGGTTCCCATCAAGGTCCGGCGTTCGATACGGCCGAACAGGTTGCCCCAGTTGGGGTTGGGCTCGATGATGATGGGCAGTTTCTCCACACCACTGTTATCCACCAGCACGTTCAGCTCAAAGGGTAGGAAAGGGTTTATCGCGAGGGCAGCACCACCTGCAGCCGGGCCTGGTGGCATTCCGGGTGTCCCGGGCACCCCCGGCATCACGGGCTTGGGGGCTTCCGATTCTTTGAAGTAATTGATGTTGTTCAGGACATACTCGCCCAGGTCGGACAGGAATTGTTGCATCTCTGGGATGTCCTGCGAGAGGGCGTGCAGCTCGAAGAAGACTTGGTCGATCAGTTGGTCCCCGGCGCTACGCTCCAGGTCCTGTAGGACTTGAGCCGAGGCTTTCTCCAATTCCCTGATCTTAGCCATTGTATCTTGAGTCTGCTGCATCAATTGTGCCCGGACTTGGTCTATGGTCTGTTTCTGTTCGGATTCCAAAGCCTGGTACTCCTCTGGAGTCATGGGCCGGCCCTCGGTTAATGGGAAAATGGTGATCCCGTTGGACGTAAGCTGGACTGTGAAATTAGCCTCCTGCCCAGCCTGCTCCAGACCGTTCATAAATTCCTGAGTCTCCTTGCGGTCAGTCTCCTCATGGCCACGGACTTGGGCCTCGAATTCCTCGCTCTTGAGGGCCTTGGGAATCTCCTCTTCAAGGGTGCGCAGCGCAGCGGAGAGTTGCAGGCGGTAGACCTTGCCGGTGCCCTTGGGGAGCCGAATGGATTTGGGCCGGTCGGGGTCTTCGAAGTTGTACACGTAAGCCCAGTCGCTAATGGGCCGACGCTTCTTCTGGTTGTCCAAATCGTCGACGATGCTTTGCAGGTGAGCCTTGATGGCGCTAGTTTTTCCCGTGCCGGTCAGGCCGGTTACGAACAGGTTGTACCCGGGCTTATCGACCTCCAGGCCGAAGCGAATTGCTTCTTGGGCTCGGTCCTGGCCGATGAAATGGTCAAGAGGGGTTAATTCGTCGGTGCACTGGAAGGCAAATGTCTCCAGGTCCCGGTTCCAGGTGGTCTGGTCCCAGTTCACTCGGAATCTAGACGCCACATCGGCGCCAGTTCCGCCGTTCTTGCTCCTAGGCATTAAGTCCTCCGGGGGACGTCGGCAGGATAAATATCATGTTCATCCGTCTGCAGGACATCATTATACAATCAGAGTCGATCTGAGTAGAGGTAGTTCGGGCGTAGTACTGGTGGGGTCCGATGTGCCGCCTAAGTTGAGCGCAACAGGACGCATACGGTCTGCCTGTCAGCTTCTTTCCATTTAAGATTCCCTTTATGTCGACCTAGGTTCAAGCTGGGTGTTATCGGGCGAAAACTGGACATAACCTGGAGTCTCTCCAGTCACGAATCACGCGTGACTCGGGTTGACATGCAATTTGCGCTAGGACTACAATTTTCCAGAGCGACGGACGAATTTCGGAGGCCACCACATTCAATGCTCGAGATGACCGTAGACAGCATCCGGGTCAGTCCCCAGAATTATCAGCGTGTCGTGATTCTCAAAGAGAAAGAATCAGACCGGTATCTTCCTATCTGGATCGGACCGGCAGAAGCCGACGCTATTGCGGTAAAACTCCAAGATTTGAGCGTGCCCCGACCTCTGACCCACGACCTGCTGGGAACTATAATCGACTCTCTGGGCGGGGCCATCGACCATATCCTGGTGAGTGGCCTCCAGAATGACACCTTCTACGCCAAGATCACCATCCAGTCGAACGGCGAGTCCAAAGAGATCGATTGTCGGCCCAGTGACGCCGTGGCGCTGGCGGTCAGGGCCAAGGTACCGATCTTCGCCGATGAAGAGGTCCTGAACAAGGCGGGAATCCATCTGGACAAGGAAACGGGCAAACCGCTGGGGCAAGAAACCGCCGCCGGCGGCCCTCCCGGTGAAGGTTCCAAGGCTGACAATCCGCCGGAAGTGAAGCCGGAAGAGCTAAAAAGCATGTCCGCATTCACAGATTTCATCGACTCTCTTGACCTTGAGGACTTTGGCAAACAATCCGGCGCCCGCTAAAGACCGGGAACAAACAAGGAGCGACTCACAGCCCTGTCGATAGTTCGGCGGGGTCGTTTTACGTGTAAGAGGGCAACGATATTCGTAATACCAAGCCTAATTGACTTTTACAATACCCGGTGATAACATCCGAACCGCTCTGGCGAAGACATGAATCTGATGCTCTTGGCCCTACGCCTAACAGGGCTCGGATGGTACATTGCCATCTGCATTGTAATTGGGGTCGTAGGGGGCCTAGGTCTAGATAAGTTAGCGGGTACCGTTCCCCTATTCACACTCTTGGGAACGGTACTGGGCAGTGCCGTTGCGTTTTGGGGACTTTATAAAATGGTCCACCCTGTCCTCTACGGAATTAAATCCGGCAAATCCACCGACGATAACGGAGGAGAACACTAGTGCCGACTGGCGCCGTGGCCAAAAAATTACTCCTGTTGACAGGAGTAGGTCTGGTTGCGTTGCTGCTGGTTGGTTTCATCTTCGGGGCTGTCGGTTCCGCGATGTTTGGTTGGGGCCAATTATTGGACAAACCGGAAATTCATCTTCCACCACAGCCAATCTTCCCCGCTGAGGTCCGCGACGAACACCTTGGGCTCTTGCATGTGGCCGGTGAGACTAGCGGAGAGGAAGAAGCGCACTTTTCACCTCTCGGCGCCACCGAGATCGCGGTAACCAATACGCTCCTCTCCTCTTGGTTCACCACTATAGTCTTGATTCTTATCTTCGTGACAGCGGCACGCCGGCGCTCCGTGATTCCAGGACGATTCCAAGGGTTTGTCGAGACCATGATTGAAGGTGTTTTAGGGTTTGCCACCAGCGTGTTGGGACCCCAGATGGCCCGGCGTACCTTCCCAATAGTGGCAACGATATTTTTTTTCGTGCTGTTCAACGCCTGGTTAGCGTTGCTTCCCTTCTACCAATTTCTGGGCTTCACCCAAGACGGCGAGATCAAAGCCCATTTTCTCCGTTCCGCAGGCACAGACATCAACATGCCGCTGGCTCTAGCCTTGATATCTTTTGTTTTTGTTGAATACTGGGGGTTCCGGTCAGGCGGCTTCGGCTACCTGAAGAAATTCTTCCAACTGGGCAAAATATTCCGAGGTAAACCGTCCGGTCTTATCGACGCATTCGTGGGATTCTTGGAATTAACCAGCGAATTCGTCCGCATGGTCAGCTTCACCTTCCGGCTCTTTGGCAACATGACGGCCGGCGAGATTCTGGTGGTGATGATCACTTTCTTGGTGCCGTTCGTCGCCACGCAGTTCGTGTTCGGACTGGAATTGCTGGTAGGCCTGATTCAAGCAGTGATCTTCGCAGGTTTGACCTTAGTATTCCTGTCGGTGGCCACCACGCATGGCGAGCACTAGGTAAAAAAGCTAAATACCCGGACCCCTGAAGGATGGCCGGGTTTGAAAGATAGATATTAAAAGGGTCAGGAGGAGAACAGTAATGGAATTGGTTCTGTTGCAAATGGCTGATGAAGCACTGAAATTCAGCGAACTAGGCAAATTCATCGGGGCTGGCATTGCCATCGGTCTCGGTGTAATCGGCCCAGGAATCGGCATCGGGATTCTGGGAGCGGGGGCCATGGGAGCCATCGGTAGGAACCCTGAAGCCGCAGGTGCAATCACGACAAACATGATCTTGGCCATCGCGTTCGCAGAGGCGTTGGGCATTTACGCACTGATTACGGCCGTGATCCTACTATTCGTGGTCTAGCATGGTACTGCTAGGAGTAACCGAGCTAGGGGTAAATCTACCTAGCCTAGTCGCATACTTAGTCAACTTCATCCTCTTACTGGGCATCCTTGGCGTCTTCGCCTACAAGCCCCTGATGCGGATGCTGGACGAGCGGACAGAGCGGATCCGGGAAAGCCTCGAAGCGGCCGACCTGGCACGGCAGGAAGCTGCCACCGCCCAAGAGGCCATTCAGGAGCAGATCACCGAGGCCCGGCGTGAAGGTCAGCGGATCATGGACCAAACACGGGAAGCGGCCGAACGCTTCAGGACCGAGGAAATGGAAAAGGCGCGCCTGGAGGCTGAGGCATTCGTGGAACGGGCAAAAGCGGACATCGAAAGGGAGCGGGACACCGCCCTTCAAGAGGTTCGGGCCAGTTTCGGTGACCTGGCAATCACCGCGGCCGAGCGGGTGATCCGAAGTTCTCTGGATCGCACCGCCCATGAGACCCTCATCGCCCAGGTTTTGGAAGAAGGCGAAACCCTGAGAAGGAATTAAGGGGACCAATGGCCCAGCAACTCTCAGGACAACGTTACGCACGGGCCATTTTCGAACTGGCCCTGGAGAACAACCTGGCCGAACAGTGGGGCGAGGACTTGGCAGTGGTGGCCGAGGCGTTTCAAGATGCTGATTTCACCGCTCTCTTGAAACACGCCGATATGTCCGCCGTGGGCAAGCTAGCGGCTACCGCAACGGTGCTGGCCGGGGTCGACGCTATGGTGCGTAACCTGGTTGACCTGTTGGTGTCCAAGAACTCGGTGGACTCCATCGCCGGCGTGTATTCGGGTTACACCGCATTGCTGGACCGGCACTTGGGGCGACAGCGGGTTGTGATCACCACTGCGGTGGCGTTGGAAAGCGCCGAGACCGACCGCATCAATAGCTTCGTGACCAGCCTCGTTCAGCAAGAAGTGGTATTGACGACCCGGGTCGATGAATCGATCCTGGGCGGTCTGGTGATACAGATCGGCGACCGGCTGCTGGATGGCAGCACCAAAGCCCGGCTGGACGGGCTACGAAACCGTTTGCACACGGAGATTGCGGCCTCGGCGTAGCAATCCCAGTTTAATTCCGGATTAATCGTTAGTTAAAAGGAGTACCTCTGATGGCGACCAGAGGACAGGACATAGTCTCGCTTATCAAGCGTCAAATCGAAGAGTTTGGGGGAGATCTAACCCTGGTCGATGTGGGCACGGTTGTCCAGGTGGGCGACGGTGTCGCCAGCATCCAAGGGTTACAGGGAGTCCGCTCCAATGAATTGCTGGATTTCGGGGATGACGTTCTCGGTCTAGCGCTGAACTTGGAATCAGACATCGTCGGCGCAGCCATCTTGGGCGACCCCAACGCTGTGAAAGAAGGCCAACGGGTACAATCCACCGGCAGGATCATCGAAGTCCCCGTGGGCGAAGCTCTCATTGGACGTGTGGTTGACCCCTTGGGCCGGCCCCTGGACGGCAAAGGCCCGGTGGCAACTACCGGCACCCGTTCCGTTGAGAAGGTGGCCCCCAACGTGGTTTCCCGCCAGTCTGTCGACCAGCCGGTGCAGACCGGCATCAAAGCCGTCGACTCGATGATTCCCATCGGCCGCGGCCAGCGGGAACTAATCATCGGCGACCGCTCCACCGGCAAGACCGCCATCGGCCTGGATACGATCATCAACCAGAAGGGCGGGGACCTGACCTGCATCTATGTAGCCATCGGCCAGAAACAGGGGAAGGTAGCCCAAGTCGTGGGTTCCCTGGAAGCCGCAGGTGCCATGGAGCACACCATCGTCGTCACTGCCGGAGCTTCTGACTCAGCTCCTCTGCAATACATCGCACCCTACGCCGGCTGCGCTATGGCCGAAGAGTTCATGGACCAGGGCAAAGACGTCCTCATCGTCTATGACGACCTGACAAAACACGCCTGGGCGTACCGTCAGATGTCGCTGTTGCTGCGCCGTCCGGCCGGCCGCGAAGCCTACCCCGGAGACATATTCTACCTACACAGTCGTTTGCTGGAGCGGTCTGCCCGGCTGGACGAAGCCAGCGGCGGCGGTTCCATTACTGCCCTGCCTATAATCGAGACCCAAGCGGGCGATGTTTCTGCGTACATACCGACTAACGTAATCTCGATCACTGACGGCCAGATATACCTGGAGCCCGAGTTGTTTAACTCCGGCATACGTCCGGCGGTAAACGTAGGACTGTCGGTATCCCGTGTGGGCGGCGCGGCCCAGACCAGAGCCATCCGCAAGGTCGCCGGCCAGCTTCGGCTTGCCTTGGCCCAGTACCGCGAGTTGGCTACATTCGCCCAGTTCGGCACCGCCGACTTGGACGCCGCCACTAGGGCCCAGTTGGCACAAGGGCAGTTGGCCACCGAGGTGCTAAAGCAAGCTCAGTACGTGCCGCTATCGCTGGCGGATGAAGTGGTCGTCCTGTTCGCGGTTAACGAAGGCCTGATGGAGGATGTGGAGATCGAGAAGGTAGGAGCGTTCCAGGACCAGCTCCTGCGCTACGTCGCGGGTTCCCACTCTGACATCCTTACCGCTATCACCGAGTCCAAGGACATCTCGGACGAAGTGTCGGCCAACCTGACCAAGGCGATCAACGATTTCAAGCCGACATTCACCGGCTAGCACTTGATTGGACGAGAAATCAATAGATGCCAAGCGTTAGAGACATAAGACGGCGTATCCGCAGCGTGGATAACACGGCCAAAGTGACCAACGCCATGTCACTTATCGCCGCCTCAAAGATGCGGCGCGCTCAGAACTCCGTGCTTGAGGGCCGGCCTTATTCGGTCAAAATTCAGGAAGTGATTGCCCATTTAGCCGCCCAGCCCATGGACGATGCGTCAAGCTCCCAGCCGTTACTGGCCATTCGCACCGTGGAAAGAGCCACGGTGTTGATGATTAGTCCCGATCGGGGTCTGTGTGGAGGCCTCCACGCCAACCTGAACCGGCGGGTGGGCCAATTCATATTGGAGCAACAAGTCCCGGTGCAGGCGATCGCCGTAGGCCGCAAGGGCCGCGATTTCATGGCCCGTACCAACCAGGACCTGCAAGCAACGTTCACCGACCTGGGAGAGGCGCCCCTTTTGGTGGACACCAATGCCATCTCGCACATGGTCATCGACTCTTACTGCGATGGCAAGACCGATGAGATTTACTTGGCTTACACGAATTTCGTCTCGACCATGGTCCAAGAGCCCGTTATTGAAAAACTTCTGCCCATCTCTCCGGCAGAGCTAAGTTCTGCGGAGAGAGTGGGCTACATCTACGAGCCCGACAACTTAGCCGTATTGCAGAATCTGCTTCCCCGTTTCGTGGAGATGCAGATCTACCACGCGATCTTGGAGGCCATAGCCAGCGAACAATCCGCCCGGATGGTCGCCATGAGGGCTGCCACCGACAATGCCAGCGAGCTTGCCGGAGACCTTACCTTGACCATGAACAAACTGCGGCAGGAAAGCATCACCAACGAACTCTTAGACCTCATTGGCGGCCAGATAGCCCTCGAAGGCTAATTGGACCTCCATAGCTAGCAAACCTCAGGAGAAGCTAATGGCAACCGGAAAAGTCGTCCAAGTAATCGGAACCGTCGTAGACATCGAATTTCCCGCGGACGAACTGCCAAATCTGTTCGACGCGCTCGAGTTGGATAATGTCGGGGAAAAGCTGGTGTTGGAAGTGCAGCAGCACGTGGGCAACAACTGGGTCCGTTGTTTGGCCCTAGGCGCCACCGACGGCCTGGCCCGCGGCGTGGAAGTTAACGACACCGGCCAGAAAGTGTCCGTTCCCGTGGGCCCTGAGACCCTGGGACGGCTGTTCGACGTCACCGGGACGCCACTGGATAATCTAGGTCCCGTTGAATCGGCCACTCAGTGGCCGATTCACCGCGACCCACCTTCTTTCGACGACCAGAACCAGACCGTTGACATCCTGGAGACTGGGATCAAGGTTTTCGACCTGATAACCCCCTTCATGAAGGGAGGCAAGATCGGTGCCTACGGTGGCGCCGGCGTAGGCAAAACAGTGATTATTCAGGAACTGATCCGCAACATTGGCGCAGTTCACCAAGGAGTTTCGGTGTTCGCCGGCGTTGGCGAACGGTCGCGGGAAGGCAACGATCTGTGGCACGAGATGCAGGACTCCGGCGTCCTGGCCAGCACCGTGTTGGTCTTCGGCCAAATGAACGAGTCCCCCGGCGTCCGGGCTCGAATCGGCTTGACCGGTCTAACCATGGCCGAATTTTTCAGGGACGAGCAGAACCAAGACGTGCTGCTCTTTGTTGACAACATTTACCGTTACATTCTGGCGGGCATGGAGGTTTCAGCTCTGCTGGGACGGATGCCCTCAGCCGTTGGTTACCAGCCGACCCTCAGCACCGAGATGGGCGCACTGCAAGAGCGCATCACCTCGACCAAGGCTGGCTCGATTACCTCGTTTCAGGCCATCTACGTGCCTGCTGACGACTACACCGACCCAGGCATCGTCACCACCTTCGGCCACCTGGACGGTGTGGTCTCCTTAGAACGGGCTCTGTCCGCCCAGGGCCTTTACCCGGCGGTGGATCCCTTGGCCTCCTATTCCAGGATCTTGGAGCCGGGCATCGTGGGCGAAGAGCATTACAACCTGGCCCGCGGGGTACAGCAGGTGCTGCAGCGCTACAAGGACCTGCAGGACATCATCGCCATTCTGGGCATCGAAGAACTTTCAGAAGAGGACAAGCTGACCGTGTTCCGCGCCCGGAAGATTCAGCGCTTCCTGACCCAGCCGTTCTTCGTCGCCGAGACCTTCACCGGCCAGTCGGGCAAGTACGTGCCGCTTCGGGAGACGGTGCGAGGCTTCCAGGAGATCCTGTCCGGCCAACACGACGACCTGCCCGAGCAAGCGTTCTACATGGTGGGAACCATCGATGAGGCGATTGAGAAGGCCGCAGAGATGGCAGCCCAAGGGTAACTAGTTTGGCATAACTACACTTAGCGGATTGAGAATAGAGAGCTCCATATCTATCGTTCAGCACCTACGTTCTCTATCGGTGGTTATGCCTAATTTAGGTCGCTTTCATCAGCACAAATTGGAACCGGTACCACCAAAAGTGCTGCCGCAGAGTTCCGCCAACCACTTAGAAAGTTAAGGACATACACGTTGCTCTAGAAAACTCGGGACTTGATATAGACCACAAGGTTAAACAACTTGAAATGGAGCTAGCATAACTGACCATGTCGATGACACTGGAAATAATCACCGCCGAACGCCAGGTCTACTCAGATGAAGTGGACATGGTGATCGCGCCTGGTATCGACGGCCAACTTGGTATCCTCCCAATGCACGCTCCGCTGATGACCATGCTTAAGCCTGGCGAGTTGACGGTCAAGAAGAGCGGCGAGGAAGATATGTACGTGGCGGTATCCGGCGGCTTCATGGAAGTGCTAGGCAACCGGGTAAGCGTGCTAGCCGACGCCTGCGAGCGGTCCGACGAAATCGACGAAGAGCGCGCCGAACAAGCCATCCAACGTGCTCAAGACCGCCTAGCCAGCCAAGGAACAGACACAGAGTTGGAAAGGGCCGTGCGCTCCCTCCAGCGAGCGCAGGTGCGGGTAAACCTGGTGCGCCGACGTAGGCTGCAGGGTGGTCAGCCCCCTCCCGGCTCCAGCAGAACCGCAGCTTAACGAAACCGAGAAAAGGCCCTGTCCTTACGCGGGAGGACGGGGCCTTTTAATTTTGTGGGGCGGCCACGAGTCTAATCAAGTCATCCAATGCCAAACGAGTGTAGCGTGACGTAATTCAAGCAAAAGCTGGAATCCAGGACACTCCCGTAGAGTGACGTTTGACCTCCTCAACCTACAGGAATTCCTGCCTTTGCAGAAATGACGGGTGAGGGTGGCAAACAACCCGGTGTCCGCTCATCCTGGGCTTGTCGGAGGACTCTCCAGGTAGCTCAAGATGGCGCGAGGAGAGGTAAGCTATTCGTCGGATATGTAGTAGGTCATGGACTGGAGGGATAGCACCGGGTCAATGTTGCGTATGCGGATGCCTTCGCGAACCTGAGGGGTGATGGGGGCGTAATTGAGAATGGCCCGCACTCCGCATGCCACCAATTGGTCGACCACGGTCTGAGTGAATTCCGCTGGGACGGCGACGATGGCGATGCTGATCTTCTCTTCCGTCACCACCTGGTCCAACTCATCCATCTTCCGGACCACCAGTCCGCCGACGGTCTCGCCGACGACCCTGTTGTTCAGGTCGAACGCCGCTACCAGGCGGAAACCGTCAGGGCTGAACCCTGGGTAGCTCAAGATCGCCCGGCCCAAGCGACCGACGCCGACCGCGGCAACGTTCCAGGGTGAGTTGATGCCTAATATCTGCCGCAGGCGGTCCAACAGGTCACTTACGCTGTAGCCGCGGCCCTGTTTACCGAAACGTCCGAAATAGCTGAGGTCCTTGCGAATCTGAGCGGGTGTCACCTGGAGTTTTTCGCCTAGTTGCTGGGAGCTTACCACCTGTATCCCGTCGTCCAGCAGGCGGTTCAATATCCGCACGTACTGCGGAAGCCGATTGATGACGACCTCGGGCACTTCCGAGCGGCCCTGTCGAAGATCGAAGTTGGGAGGCATTGCGTTTTAGTTCCCTCACCAACAGCTTTCTGATGGCGAAATTACCAAATCAAACGGCCAGAGGGTGAACCCGGACTTCTAATTGGGCGATTCACGGCATTAAATAGGAATGCCGTCTCTATAATCTATAATGCGGTTCAATGCTAGTCAAGAACGCACACCGCCGTTCCAACCCGATTTCAGCCAAAGCCAGGAGATTCCTTTGCATGTAGGTGTCTGCCGAATCATGCTCCATCTGCCCGATGCAGCCAGCCTCAAGCACAAAAGACAGGTGTCCCGCTCCCTTTCAACCCGTATCCGTAACACGTTCAACGTGGCAGTGGCGGAAGTGGAAGACCATGACCTGTGGCAGCGATTAACCCTGGCGGTCTGCTGTGTCAGCACCGACCAAGCCCACGCCAATGAGATGGTCTCCAAGGTGGTTGCATTCGTCGAAGATTCACGGAGAGACCTGGAGCTTCTAGACTACCAGACCGAGATCATCTCGGGGGTCTAATCCCAGGTTATTGGTGCTCCGCTAGAAACGACTCTATAGCTCCCCAATACTGCTCCCCCGCAACTTCGTAAGTGTCGTTGTGCGCCGCTCCTTCCAGGGTTTGGAATCGTTTCGGCTGGTTGGCGGCTTCGTAGAGCTTACGACCCTGGGATATAGGCACGATCTCGTCCTGGTCGCCGTGGAGCACTAGGATCGGGGCGTCGATTTGACAGATCCGGGAGATACTGTCGAAATGGTTCCAGACCAGCCAACCCAACAGCGGGAAGGGCAGCATCAAGTTGGCCATATTGCGCACCGATGCGAAGGGCGAAACCAACACCATGGCCATGGGCGGCCGGTTCAACGCCAACTCCACAGCCACGGCAGTGCCTAGGGAGTGGCCCAGATAAACTATCCGGTCCCGGTCCACATCTGGGCGGGACGCTAGGTATTCAATCACTGCCCGGGAGTCCAGATATATGCCCTTCTCCGAGGCAGTGCCTTCGCTCTCGCCGTAGCCCCGGTAATCGAAGATAAAGATGTTGGCCCCCATTCGGTGGTGGGCCAGCGCCAGCTCGCCGATGCGGTGGCCGATGTTGCCGCCGTTGCCGTGGAACCACAGCCAGGTGACGTTGGAATCCGCTCCGGAGGCGGCCCCTGGCTCGCCCGGGACGAACCAACCCCGCAACTCCAATCCATCGGACGTCTGGATGCGGACGTCTTCGTATCCCAGGTTCACGTCGTTGGGCGTGTATAACAACTCGGTTACCGGGAAGAACACGAACCGCTTTGCCAAATGGGTCCAGAGCACGATGAAGGTCACTCCCTTGGCGATAGACGCCCCGAAGGCAACTCGGACCAGGAGTCAAGCCAACGGGCGCGCCCAAACATAGGCTCATCCAAATGCCGAAGCGCCCCGGCTGGCCAGCAACTCTATTAGGTTTTTGGAGAAGTCACGTTTGATCAAAACGGCATCACAGCCCAGATCTCGGGCCTTGCGCAGGCTGTCGGGCTCGCCGTGAGGGCCGTAGGCAACGACCTTAGTTCCCGGTGTCTTGGCCGCCTTGAGGCTTTCCAAGGCCTCTGTCCAGACCAATTCGTCCATCTCTAAGTCAACCAGCACCAACGGCACGGTATGCCTTCCCTCGGCTTCCATAAGAGCAACCGAGGTAGATGCGCTGACGGTATCCAGCCCCCCTGCTTCCGCGGCAGCCTCGATGCGAGGCATAAAGAACAGGTTGCTGGTCAGAACCAGTATGGTTTCTTTGTCAGGCATAGGGACCGGCCTTATGACCCAGAATTCTGATCTGGAAAGGGTTCGGCAGGCACAGGTTTGGGGTAGCTCTGCTGCTCTTTTTCTATGGAATCCAATCGGCCGGCCACGTCACGAATCTGCGGACGGTCGGCCTGGCACTTGGAGCACCAAGCGTGCTGGCTGGTGAAGAGCATCATGTTGTCCTTCTTGACCGTCACGGTCTCGATCTCGGCCCCACATTCGCCGCAGGAACTGACGATGTCTACTTCATTGATTGGCATATTGGTTACAGTTCCAGGCTATCAGCCAAAATTTCCAGAACATCCTTGACTTGTTTCTCGGAGTCTAGCCCCTTGGCTTGGACGCCTTCCTCCATCATCTGAGCGCAGAAGGGACAGGAAACGCCCACGGTGTTGGCCCCGGTTTCCAAGAACTGGTCGGTGCGGGTGTGGTTCACCCTGGTGCCTTGGCTTTCTTCGATCCACATGTGGCCGCCTCCGGCGCCGCAGCAGAAACCCCGTTCACGGCAGCGGGAGCCGATCTCAACCAGTTTGAGACCGGGAATGGATTTGGCCACGTTGCGCGGCTCGTCGTAGACACCGTTGTGGCGGCCCAGGAAGCAGGAGTCGTGGTAGGCCATGGTGACGTCCATCATCTTTACGGGCTTGATAGCCCCCTTACCGATAAGTTGGTCCACGAACTGGCTGTAGTGCAGCACCTCGAAATTCCCGCCCAACTGGGGGTATTCATTCTTCATGGTGTTGAAGCAGTGGGGGCAGATGGTCACCACCTTCGTCACGTTGTAACCGTTCATGGTCTCTATGTTTTGTGCTGCTAAAATCTGGAACAGGTATTCGTTGCCCATGCGCCGGGCCGGGTCGCCGGTGCAGGTCTCCTCGTCGCCCAGTATGGCGAAGTCCACCTTCGCAGCCTTTAGCACCTTGGCCATAGACCGTGCGATAGCCTGGCTGCGTTGTTCCAGGGCCGGGGTGCAGCCCACCCAGAACAGCACCTCAGCGTCGGGTTTCTCGGCCAGAGTGGGGACATCCAGGCCCTCGGCCCAATCGGTGCGGGAATACTGTGTGCCGCGCCAGGGGTGGCCCCGCTGCTCCAGGCTGAGCAGAGCGTTCATAGCCGACTCTGGTGCTTTGGACTCTTCCAGCACCAAGTAGCGGCGCATGTCCATGATGGTCGGCACATGCTCCACCATCACCGGGCATTCCTCCATGCAGGCTCCGCAGTTCAGGCAATCCCAGATGGATGACTCAGAGATGACCCCGTCCAAGATGGAAGTGGGTTCCACATGCTCGGCGTTACGCTCGCCCTGATGGCCGATGGCCACCATATGGTCCTTTAAGTTCTCCACTATGTGCATCGGCGATAGCTGTTTGCCGGTCAGGTTGGCCGGGCAGGCGTCGGAGCAGCGGCCGCATACGGCGCAGGCGTAACCGTCCCAGAGTTGCTTCCAGGTGAAGTCCTGCACGCGCCCCGCACCGAATTTCTCAGTGTTTTCCAGGTCCATGAGTGGAAGGGCCCCCTTTGGTTCCAAGGACCGGAAGTAGGCGTTCACCGGTGCGGCAAACATGTGCATGTGTTTGGTAAATGGGATATAGACCGTGAAAATCAGGATGATAGACAGGTGGGACCACCAGAAGACGCCTTGCAGCGTGTTGGCGGTGCCTACGCCCACACCCCAGTCGGTGAACAGTTCGCCGAGGGCTTTTCCGATGTAAACCTCGGCCTCGGGGCCGGTCCCACCTTGCGCCACCCAAAAGGCGTGGGTCAATATCGTCGAGATCATCAGTCCCATGATCAGGACGACGATTATTAGGGCGTCGGAGTGGCGGGTGAGATCGTAGCTGAGCCGGCGGGGTTGCAGCACCCATCTACGGACGAATGCCCAGACAAGCACCACCGCCAACACGGCGGCCAAAATATCCAGGTAGATGCTGTAAACCTTGACTCCAGTATCAGTCAGCAGCCACTCGGGGAACCCGGCCTTGGCCGATGCCACGAAGATAAAGATGACGTAGCTGAGCATGAAGGTCAGGAAGCCCCAGAAGATGGTGGCGTGGCCAATCCCAGCGTAATCTCCGTACTTCACCCTCTGCAGTACTTTCTGTTGTCCGAGGGAGATAGCGAGGGCTCCCCACATTCGTTCCAGGGGGCGGTCGAACCGGGCTGTCTTTTGGCCCTGGAGCACCAGACGGACGACCCTGGTGTAGAAAGCGTAATGGAAAACCGCTAGGGCGAGCCCCAGCAACACAAACACACCTACCCACAGGGGAAGCGCTCCAATATCTCCAGGAGGGACCACACTCAACACCCGCTTCGCCGGACGGTGATCCGTCCGGGCAGTAATCACTTGGTCGATAGATCGCCAGCGAACCCAGTCTAGCATGATTAAGATGCGGCCAACATCGGTGGAACGCACCTGAATAACGGTGTTCGACCGCTAGGTTTCTGCCTAGAAATCCCGGATCCGGGGGATGACCTCCCGGCCCAGCAATTCGATCTGCTTCAGAACCTGATCCTGGGGCATACCGGGCCACTGCATCCGGCAAATCATGTGGTTCACTCCCAGTTCGTCGGCATAACGGCGGAACTCAGATACTATATCGTTGGGCGAGCCTAGCAGGAACCGGTCTTTGGCCAAATCCTGGTAGGGCACATTGAAGCTCTCATCGCCAGGCAGGGCTTTGTCCTGACCCCAGGCGGCGTAGGCTCGGTACTTGCCCTCGAGGAAGGGCTGGCTTTCTATGAAGGCTGTCTCCCGATCTTGGGCCACGTACATCTCCCGCATCATGGGGAGCTCTTCGGGCACTGGCTGACCGAACTCGTCCAAGGCGGATTTGTAGCGGACCCACTGGTCGGCAACCATTGGCACCGTGGCGTGGGGGTTGATGAGCCAGGGATAGCCCCATCGGGCGGCACGGCGGATGGCCACATCATTGTTGGCGGCGACCCATATGGGCGGATATGGGGCCTGGACGGGTTTGGTGGCAATCTTGGTCTTGGGCACCGTATAGTACTTACCGTTGAACTCGACCTCGTCTTCACTCCACAGCCGTTTGATCAGGTCCATGGCTTCGTTCATGCGCCCAACCCGCTCACCTCGCTGGACCCCGAAAGCAGTGTACTCCTCGTCCCGGTAGCCCAATCCGACGCCGAAGACGAACTTGCCATCGGTGATGCAGTCCAAGGTGGCGATGCTCTCGGCCAATTCCACCGGATTGTGGAGGGGCACGAGGATGACGGTGGCAGCTACTTGCATGTCGCCGGCCTCGGCGGCCAGACGTGAGAGCAGGGGAAACACCGTGCTCATCTGATACGGGGCCGCTAGGTAGTGCTGGCCGGTGGCGATCAGGCTGAAACCGGCGTCACGGGCCGCCCTCACCTGCTCCGCACTGTCCTGAATCTTCTTCGGCATGGACTCACCGGGAAGGTACTGGTTGGTGACAAAAAATCCTAGTTTCAAGGAGTCTCCTTTTCAGCCGTAGAGTGCCAAATGGGGAATGCCAATGAAATTCAAACGCGGAGTTGAACTACGGCAATGTATTCTAGTGCGTGACCAATCGGCGGACAACCCTGAAAACCCCTTGCCTAGCCTAGGGATAACCAGTAGAATCCCCGATTGACTCCCAGTTCTTGAACTTGACAAATCAGTAGGAGTAGCATGAAGATTGCACGCTTCCGCAGCAATGGAAGGACCGCGTTTGGGGTGGTCCAAGGTGATGAGGTGGTGGAGATCAGAGGCAGTATTTTTACCCGTTTCCGCATGACCGACACCAAGCACCCGCTGCAGGACGTGAAGCTCTTACCTCCTACGGAGCCCTCAGAGATTTGGTGCCCGGGCCTTAATTTTGCCAACCATTTGGAATTCGCCGCCGAGGTGCTTGGCGACGCGAACCCCACGGTGCCTGAGCACCCGGAGCCTTGGATCAAGGCCCGGGGGTCTCTCACCGGCACGGAAGAACCAATCATCCTACCCGACGCTTCGACCGACGTCCATTATGAGGGCGAGGCCGTGGCGGTCATCGGCAAGCTCTGCCACAAAGTGACGACCCAAGAAGCCCCGAAATACATCCTGGGATACACCTGCGGCAACGATGTCAGCGACCGCACCTGGCAGAAGGACGACTGGACGTTCTGGCGGGCCAAGGGCGCCGACACCTTTGCGCCGGTGGGCCCCTGGATCGACACCGAAGTCGACCCGCAGAAGCTGGAGATGATCGTCCGTCTCAACGACGAAGAGGTACAGCACGGCCGCACCGAAGAGATGCTATTCACCTTTGCCGAGATCGTCAGCTACATCAGCCAGCAGGTTACCCTGCGGCCGGGAGACCTGGTGTTCAGCGGAAGCACCGGCATCACCGTAGCCCTCAAGCCAGGAGACACCGTACAGGTTGAAATTCCCAATATAGGAGTGCTCAGCAACACTGTCGAGGCAGAAGCCGTCGAGGCGGAAGCCGCCTAGGCGACATTAACGACCGAACCCAGGTATAAAAGGACCTCCTGTTGATACCGGAAGGCCTTTTTGATTGAAGATAAGCAGGTTCCGGTTAGAAACTGAGCATCCCGGTTAGGGCTCGAACGCCACCGCGGGGACCTACGACGGCTAGGCGCATCTTCTCGTCGTCGAGGAAGTTATTGGCCACCCTAGCGATATCCGAGGGCTCTACGGCATCTAGGAGACCCACAACTTCGTCCGGAGTGCGGACACTGTCTTGCAATAGTTCCTGAGCGCCGAGCCACGATGCAACGGCTCTGGTATCTTCCATGCGAAGCAAGAGCCGGCCCTTGGAGTACTCCCTAGCCTTGTTGAGTTCTTGTTCGCTAGGCGATTGGTGCATGCCCTGGAACTCTTGGACGATGGTCTTTACGGCTTCGTTGGTCTTACCAGGCTCCACACCGCAGTAAACCACCAAGGAACCGGTGTCCCGGTAGTTGCTGGTGGAACTGTGCACGTCATAAGCCAGTCCTTGTTCCTCCCGGAGATTCAAGAACAGACGGCTACTCATGCCGTCGCCCAAGATGGTGTTCATAAGGTTGAACGCATACCGGTCCGGGTGGCTGAGGGACAGGCCTGGAACACCCAGGCACATGTGTGTTTGATCACTGCGGCGGCGTTCAACTCTGACCAGTGACCCCTCGACCCCGCCCGTGGCCGGTTCCCAATCCAACGCCTCCAAAGGTTTCCAGTCTTTGGTGGTCTCAGCCAGAATGTCCACGACTTCCTCATGGGTAACGTTGCCGGCGACTGCCACTACGGTGTTGGCCGGGTTGTACTGCTGGTGCATGTATTCGCGGATGTCCTTCTGTTGGATGTCCGCTACCGTCTGCAGAGTGCCGCCGACATCGCGCCCCATGGCCTGGTCGGGCCACATCGCCTCATCGATCAACAGGTCTACCCGATACGACGGTTGGTCGTATGTCATACGGAGCTCTTCTTGAATCACCTCGCGTTCTTTTTCAACCTCTTCCGGGTCGAGGCGGGAACGGAGCACCATGTCCATGAGAACCGCGAATGCGGTTTTGTAATGGAGGCGGGCAACCTTGATCCAGAAGACGGTCATCTCACGGTCAGTGCTGGCGTTCATCATGCCGCCGACGCCTTCAATGGCCTCGCTGACCGCGCGGGCTGTGGGCCAACTTTCGGTGCCTTTAAAGGGCAGATGTTCGATGAAATGGGAAACGCCGGCTAGTTCGTCAGACTCGTATCTAGAACCCGCTCCAACGCAGATGACCATGGAGACCGACTGGGTATGGTCCATGGTCGATGTCAGAACGCGCAGTTTGTTATCCAGCACAGAACGTTGGTACATGTACTCCTCGGGGCATTGCTTAGGGTTTGGTCGATGTGAGAATTAAGACTTGAGCCAGTCCACGTCGCCTGACAGGTCCGCCGGATGCGACCGGGAGGAGAAGTCCGCATGGCGGCGGCGGGCCTCGCCGATGGTGGTGTCGTCGCCGTGGCCGGGATACACGGCGGTGTCGTCGGATAGAGTAAGGAGTTTACTGGTAATACTGTTCAGCAATTGGGCGAAGGCCTCCGGACTGCGGGACTTGCCGGGGCCACCTGGGAACAGCGTGTCGCCTGAGAACAGGTGCTTTCCAACTAGGAAACAGGAGGCGCCATCGGTGTGACCGGGAGTGTTCAGAACCTGGAGTTCCTGGTTTCCAAACTTGATGACCTTCCCATCTGTGAGATCGATCTCTGGCGGCCGGGGCAGGGCGTGGGCGTCGGCGGGGGAGATGCCCACCGGGGCGTCAACCTTACCGGTGATCTCGCCGAACCCGGCTAGGTGGTCACCGTGGTTGTGGGTAATCAATATCGCCTTGATATTCTCGTCGCCAATCGCACTCAGTAGCTTCTCGGGCTCTCCTGGGGTATCGATGAGAATACATTCGTTGGTTTCGGGACAGGTGATTAGATAGCCGTTGTTCATCATTGCGCTCATTTCGGAAACCTTGGTAATCTTCACTTCGCCGTTATAGTGCAGTGACATATCGCATCTCCCAGTGGTGGTTTTGTAGTCTTTGTTTTGATTCTAGCAGAGCCAACACGCCGGTAGGGCCCGGTCTAATCGCCCACAGCCGCAACGGCCGGTTCCTTAGCCGTAGGCTTGCTAGGTATTTTGGCCGTCTTACGGACGGTAGCCTTTGCCTTGGCCGGTTTGCCCGACGCCTTATTTGTGGCCTTTAGCGATTGCTTTAGATACATGCCGGTGAAAGACTTGGCGTTGGCGGCCAACTGCTCTGGGGTGCCGGTGGCGATGAGCTTGCCGCCTTTGTGGCCGGCGCCGGGGCCCAGGTCAATCACCCAGTCCGAATTCTTGATCACGTCCAGGTTGTGCTCGATGAGTATGACAGTGTTGCCGGTATCCACGAGGCGGTGAAGGACCCCCAGCAGAGCTGCGCAGTCTGAGAAGGAAAGGCCGGTGGTGGGTTCGTCCAATAGGTATACGGTCTTGCCCGTGGCGCGGCGAGAAAGTTCGGTGGCCAGCTTAACCCGCTGGGCTTCGCCGCCGGAAAGCGTAGTGGCTGGCTGCCCTAGACGGATATAGCCCAGGCCCACGTCACGCATGGTCTCCAGCTTCGGCTTGATTCGTGGGAAGTTGATGAAGAATTCCAGCGCTTGGGCCACGGTCAAGTCAAGCACATCGGCGATGCTCTTTCCCCGAAGGGTTACTTCCAGGGCTTCCCGGTTGTACCGCTTTCCCTGGCATATCTCGCAAGGAACGGTGACATCGGGCAGGAATTGCATCTCGATCTGGTTGTAGCCCTCTCCTTGGCAAGCCTCGCAGCGGCCTCCTTTGACGTTGAAGGAGAACCGGCCCGGCGCATAGCCGCGCACCCGGGCCTCTGGCAGGTTGGCGAACAGGTCTCTGATCGGGGTGAAGGCCCCGGTGTAAGTGGCCGGGTTGCTCCTCGGGGTGCGGCCGATGGGCGATTGGTCGATGTTCACGACCTTGTCTACACCTTCGATTCCTTGCACCTCTTTGTGCACTCCGGGGAGGTCTCTTCCCTTGTTGATCACCTGGTTCAGTTTTTTGTAGAGAATCTCGTAGACCAGGCTGCTCTTACCGGAACCGGAGACCCCAGTGACCGAAACCAAACGTCCCAGAGGAAAATTAACGTCGATATTCTTAAGGTTATTCTCTTTCGCACCTTTTACGACGATCTCATCGCCGTTCCCGTTTCGCCGTTTCTCCGGGAATGGCACTACCTTACGGCCGCTAAGGTAGGCGCCGGTCAGCGAGTCTGGGTTTGCTTCAATATCGGCGACGCTGCCGGTGGCGACCACATGGCCGCCGTGTTCGCCGGCGCCGGGGCCGAGGTCGGCGATGAAGTCGGCGGCCCGCATCATGGCCTCATCATGCTCCACCACCACGACGGTGTTCCCCAGGTCTTTCAGCCGGACCAGGGTGTTTATGAGCCGGTGGTCGTCATGGGGATGGAGCCCCACCGTGGGCTCGTCGCACACGTAGAGCACTCCTGTAAGCCCGGAGCCGATCTGCGTAGCCAGGCGTACCCGTTGGGCCTCGCCCCCGGACAGGGTGCGGGCCGTGCGATCCATGGTCACGTAGTCCAGCCCGATTCCCTCCAAGAACTTGACGCGGCCCTCGATCTCTTTCAGGACCTGGTTGGCGATGGTCTTTTCCCGCGTGGTCAGAACCCTTTTCTTGTGGGGGCCTGGCGCATCGGGGTCGATCTCGCGAATCCATTCGGCAGCTTGTCCTATGTTCTTGGCGCACACGTCCATGATCCCCAGGCCGCAGACCTTGACGGACAGGGCTTCGGGGCGCAGGCGTTTACCGCTGCAGGACTGGCAGGAGCGGGCCGACATATAACGCTCTATCTGATGGCGCATGTAGTCGGACTCGGTGCGCTTGTAACGGCGTTCCAGGTTGGGGATAACGCCTTCGAATTTGGTGTCCCACTCATAGCTCTGGCCACGGTGGGTCCGGTGCCGAACGGTGACCTTCTTCTCGGCGTTGCCATAAAGAATCATGTCTATGTGTTTTGGGTCCAGGTCTTTGACTGCCGTCTTCGAGGAGAAGCCATTGGCCTGGGCCACCGATTCCATCAAGCTGATGTACCAACTGCTTGAAGGTCCGCCACGGGTCCACGGCGCGATGGCGCCTTGGGACAGCGAAAGCTCCCGGTTGGAGATGATCAGTTCTGGGTCTAAGGAAAGCTTGTACCCCAGCCCAGTACAGTCACTGCAAGCGCCGTGAGGGCTGTTGAAGCTGAAGGTGCGCGGTTCGATCTCCGGCAGACTGGTGTTGCACTTGGTGCACGCGAATTGCTCGGAGAAGACCAAGGTCTCGCCATCTTCCACGTGGGCTTCGACCACGCCTTCGCCTTCACGGAGGGCCGTTTCAACCGACTCGGCCACTCGGTTCAACTCTGTGTCGGGCCGGACGATCATGCGGTCGACGACCAGCTCGATGTAGTGCCACTTCTTCCGGTCCAGGTCCAGGTCTCCCGTCTCCTCGAGCATGAGGATCTCGCCGTTGACCCTAACACGAACGAAACCGGCTTGCCGAGCGGTCTCGAATACGTCCCGGTGCTGACCCTTCTTGCGGCGAATCTTGGGAGCCATCAGGGTGACCCGGCTGCCTTCTCCTAGACTCATGATGGCGTCCACGATCTGAGAGATGGTCTGCCGCTCGACGGGACGCCTGCACTTGGGGCAGTGGGGAAGGCCCACTCTGGCGAACAGCAGCCGAAGATAATCGTAAATCTCCGTCACCGTGCCCACCGTGGACCGGGGGTTGTGAGAAACACCCTTCTGGTCGATAGAGATGGCTGGCGAGAGACCCTCGATGTAGTCGACGTCAGGCTTGTCCATCCGGCCCAAAAATTGCCTTGCGTAGGCCGACAAAGACTCTACGTAACGGCGTTGGCCTTCTGCATAAATCGTGTCGAAAGCCAGGGAACTCTTGCCGGAACCGGATACTCCGGTGATCACCACCAGCTTGTCGCGGGGGATGGTGATATCTACATTTTTTAGGTTATGTTCGCGGGCGCCTTTGACGTGGATAAAATCCTGGGGCATACAGCTCCACCCTCACCCAATTTACCACCCATATTGTAACATCGTTATGACAATCCAGGCCCTTCCGCTTAGCCGGTAGACGTTTTAAAATGTTACTAGCTGAATTTAACCTGGTCGAACCCTAGAGAGTTGAACAATTGAACAATGGGCCGTGACCTATTTGGCACTTCCAAGGCGTTTATCGGCGTTGTCCACCTATTGCCCCTGCCCGGCTCGCCCCGGTGGGGCGGCAACATGCGCGCAGTGATCGACCGGGCCGAAGAAGAGGCAAATATCCTGGATCAGGGTGGAGTGAATGGGATCATCGTAGAGAACTACGGCGATGTCCCGTTCCGCACCGGGCGTCTGGACCCCGAGACAATCGCCAGCATGACCGTGGCGGTGGAACGGGTGGAAGAAGTGGTGAACGTCCCGGTAGGCATCAACATGCTGCGAAACGACGCATTGTCTGCCCTGGGCATCGCCGCCGTCACGGGCGCCAAGTTCATCCGGGTGAATGTCCATTACGGCGTGATGGCCGCCGAAGAGGGGCTCATAGAGGGCGAGGCCTTCCAGACCATGCGCCATCGCAAGGACTTGGGCTCGGACGTGCAGGTGCTGGCCGATGTTCTGGTCAAACACGCCGTGCCATTGGGCTCGGTTGACCTGGGGCTAATG
>Ga0209752_1000242_pt1 | contig 26787 bp, 28 predicted proteins | sample METZYME_3_250m_FD_187548 | JGI IMG/M metagenome (GOLD analysis project Ga0209752, IMG submission 187548) | Marine microbial communities from oxygen minimum zone in mesopelagic equatorial Pacific - METZYME_3_250m (SPAdes) (version 2) | ecosystem: Environmental > Aquatic > Marine > Oceanic...
GAAAAAATTGAAGAGATTTAAAAAAAAAATATTAAATAATTATATAATATGTGTGATATTAATAAAAATAATAAAAAAGCAAGAAAAACTAATAAAAAAGATTATCCTAGATTACCAGAAAAAACTCTTGAAGAATGTATGTCTAAATATACATTAGTTAAAAAAAATAAATCTGGTAAACCTTCACTCAAAGATACAGCTGCATATAAAGCATTATCTCCTTTTGGTACTTATCAAAATGCAAGTGGTAAATATAATTATGGTAACAAAACATATTTAAAAAAAGCAGATTTATGTAAAGTTTTAATGAATCCAGAATCATATTTTGAACAAAATATTAAACAATGTAAAAAAGATAAAAAATATCATAAAAAAAGACAACCAGGTAAAAAAAATAGAGTAAGAGAAAGTCGAAAAGGTTTATGTCCAAAAAAAAGAAAACCAAAAAATAATAATTGTCCAAATGATATTAGTTTACAACATATTCATAAAGGTAAAACAACTACAAATAATGATTGTTGTTATAAAAGAGAACAAAAGAAAAATAAAAAACCAAAAAAAAAATTAACAAAAATGGAAAAAATAATTAAAAAAAGAGCTCAAAGAAAACAAAAAACACCATCACCAGAATACAGCGATGACTTTGAAAATTATTCTCCTGATTTTGAATAAATAAATAAAATTGATAAACTATTTATTATAAGATTTACTAATAATATAATAAATATGACTAATATGAATACTTTAAGTCTTTTAGACCAAGAATTCAAAACAAATGACGAATTTTTATTAAATGAATTTAAAATGTACCCATTTGAGTTAGATCATTTTCAAAAACACGCAATTGAAAAAACATTAAAGGGTGATAATTTATTAATTACAGCTGCAACTGGAAGTGGTAAGACATTGCCAGCCGAATACGCAATGATTAATGCTTGGAGAAAAGGCAAAAAAACAATTTATACATCACCAATTAAATCATTGTCAAATCAAAAATTTTATGAATTTAAAAAGAAGTTCAAAGATATCTCATTTGCTATAATGACCGGTGATATAAAATATAATGCAAATGAAGCAGATGTTATTATTATGACAACTGAAATTTTAAGAAATTTATTATATAAAAAACAATATGATGATTCAAAAATTAATTATAAATTAGATTTAGATATTGATTTGAAAAAAGATGTTGGTTGTGTTATTTTTGATGAAGCTCATTATCTAAATGACAGAGATCGTGGGAAGGTCTGGGAAGAATGTTTCGTATTATTACCAAAACATATCAATTTAGTATTATTATCTGCAACAATGAATAATTCGGCAGAGATTGCATTATGGTTACAGAATGTTAAAGAAAAACCTTGTCATTTGATTCCAAAAAAAGAAAGAATAATTCCATTAAATCATTATATTTATTATACATCAAGATATCCAAAAAGAGTGAAAGACCAAGAATTTACAAAATTACATAGTAAAAATGCGAATAAATTAATTCATATTTTAGACAATGTAGGTAACTTTAATGAAATTAATTATCAGATAATTAAACAATTAAAAAAACAAGATTATCAATATCATAATTCATATAATAATAATGTAATAGTAATACAAAGATTAGTATCTTTATTGGAAAAGAAAAAATTATTACCATGTTTATTTTTTGTATTTTCAAGAAAAAAATGTTTAAAATTGGCAAAATGTATAGAAAAATCATTAATAACATCACAACAAATTGGAGAAATTCAAAGGATTGTAAAATGGAATATTCATAAATTAGATTATCCAAAAATGTATTTAGAATCAGAAGAATTTCAAGAAATTCAAAGTTTATTGTTTAAAGGAGTAGCAATTCATCATTCAGGATTACGACCAGTATATAAAGAAATCATTGAGATTTTATATTCAAAAGGTTTAATTAAAGTTTTATTTGCCACAGAAACTTTTGCGATTGGAGTTAATATGCCAACAAAAACAGTAATATTTACAAGTTTACAAAAATATACAAATAGTGAATTTCGTTATTTAAATACAAGTGAATATTTACAAATGTCAGGAAGAGCAGGAAGAAGAGGTCTTGATAAAATTGGTACAGTAATTTTAATGGCAAATTTATTTGATTTACCAGTACCAATGGGATTAAAAATAACAATGTGTGGAAATAGTAATAATATTGTATCAAAATTTGATTTAAGTTATAAATTTATTTTAAAAATTTTATTAAATAATGAATATGATTTTAATAATTTTTTACAAAATACTTTAATGTTTAAACAAAATAATAATGAAAATGAAAGAATTAAAATGCGATATAAAGAAGGAGAAGAATATTTAAAAAAATTACCGAAATTAAAAAGATCAAAAAAAGATTATGATAATTATTATAATTTACAAAATAAAAATCAACTAAAGAAAAAAGAAAAAAAATATATTAAAAAAATGGAAAGCGAAGAAGATTTTAAAAATGATTATAAAAATTATTTAGAACAATATGAAATAAATAGTGAATTAAATTATTTAAAAGAATCAGTTGAAAATATTGATTATAATAATGTAATATATCAATCATTAAATAAAGTGATGGAATATTTAAAGAAATATAATTATATTGAAGATGTATTAACAAAAGATATTACAAATGAAAATGTTAAAATTAAAGGGATAATTGCAAGTCAAATAAATGAATGTAATGAAATTTTATTAACAGAGTTATTGGTAAATAATTATTTTGATAATTTAGATGATGGAGAAATATGTGGAGTATTAGCATTATTTTTAAATACATCATGTTTAAATGAAGAAATGAAAGTTAGAGATGTATCAGTATTAGATATCGAAGATAAATTAAAAAATAAAATCAAAAAGATAGAGAAATTAAATTATAATTTATCAAAAGGAGAAGAATCATTACAAATTTTTATTAATACCGATTGGGAATTAAATTTAGATATGATAGAATATTGTTATAAATGGTGTAAAGGATATAAATATCATGAATTATATTTTGATAATTATAGTGGTAATTTTATTAAAGATATATTGAAATTAGATAATTTAATTTGTACATTAGAGGTATTATGTACAATTTTAGAAAAATATGAATTATATAATAAATTAAATGAAATTCATAGTAAAATATTAAGAGATATTGTAAATAATGAGTCATTATATATCAAATTATAATTAAAATTTATTTAAAAAAAATAATAAAAAATGTTAGATTTATTATTATTTTTAATTTTACTATTTTTATATATAGTAATAGTAATTAGTTTTATAAGTCATTGTAATAGAGAATTAGAAGAATTTCGAAACGAATTTTTTCATAGAGCAGATTTATAATGATTAATTATTAATTTTCCATTTTATTTGAGAAGTATCAATCTCATTAATATCTTGTTTTTTATTATTATCAATATTTTTATTATTAATATTTTGATAATTTAGGCTTACTTTTTTAGTTATTTTAAAAAATAATAAGAAAATGGAAAAAATAAATAAACTAATTGTAAATTTAACAATAGTATCCATAATATATATAAATAAAAAATATATTTTTATAATATAATTGAAAAATGTTAGATAGTATATTACAATTTTTTAAAGATTTATGGAATATTTTTACAAATTTTGATAAAATGGTTAAATTTTCTAATACTTCATTATGGTTAATAATTGCACCATATTTAGTAAAAATTTTACCATTTCCATTTTTATATATTATGTCAAAAATGAAAGAAAGAAAAATGGCAAAAAAAATGGCAAATTTTGATAAACAAGTAAATAATAAAATAGATATGGGAGAAAAATTTGATCTTACTCAAGAACAAATTGGTTATTTATCTCAATCAACAAAAGAAAGATTAATGGGTATGCAACAAGGTGGAGCTGGAGTATTATCTGTATTTTTAAGTTCACCTGGTTTTATTGAATATATATCTACCATATTATTAATAATTTTTGTATATTATTGGGAAAGTAGTAAAAAATGTGGTTCAAAATCAGATGAAAAAAGAAAAGAATATGAAAAAATAACAAAAAATTTAAAAAATGGTAAAGGTAAAAGAGATGAAGCACAAGCTAAAATAAATAATTTAGGATTAGGTTATTCATTCACACAATTATTCTGGGATGGTTTATATGTATCTATAGTACCAATGATATTTTATTTTGGTTATTATACATTCTTAATGTTTGTACCATTCATAGGAATAGCATTAAAAATTATTCAAATGATACCAATAATAAATAAATTATTCGGAGGTGTATTAATATATTTCTTTTATAATGTAGCAAGAAATTTCCGTGATGTAACAAAAAGAAGTAAATGTCAATAAATTAAATAAAATGTTTTTGTAAATAAAAATTTAAATTATTAAAAGTTAAAATATCTTTTTTATTTAAATTAAATAATTTTTCAATTTTTTCATCATAATTAATTATATTTTTGTTTATTAAAATTTTATTTTCAATTAAAAAATTGAAAAATAAATTATATATTTCATTTAAATTATATTTATTATTATTTGTGATATTTAAAAATATTTTTAATTCTTCAGAAATATTAATATTATTTATAAAAAAATTATTTTTTTCTAGAAAAAATTTATTTTTTGTTTTATGTAATTTTATAATATTTTCAATATTTTCAAATAATATTTTTTCTTTTTTTTTTAAATCTTTATTTATATTAATAAAAATATCAATTTCTTCATCTATTTGATTATTAAAATGGTTCATTTGTATATTAAATAATAAAATAACATTTATAACGATTTAAATATTATTATATAAATAAATTAAAGTTAATAATATAAAAAAAATATATTATATAACGATGCCTAGAGTAAAAAAATTATTTGTTATAGAAAAGAAAAAAAAAAATAATAATAATCAATTGATTATGTTATACCAATCTTTGATTAAATCGAAAGCATCTTATATTGATAAATTTATGAAAATTATAGTACAAAATAAATTAAAAATAATAATAATTGAATATTTTATAACAAATTATTCAAAAAAACATCAAATAATAATAAAAAGATCAAATAATGATTTTTTTTATATAAATGATGAATATAAAAATCAATTGAAATCCTTTAATAAGAAATTTTTTGATCCTTATAAAAGAAATAATAAATTTGAATTAGAACATAATAAACAAATTATTATAACGACGGTAGGACAAATGAATTTTTTTAAATGGGCTATAGAAAATCAAATTATTAATTATATTGAAGAACACTATAAAGAAATTGTTGAAGATTATTCTAAATCTAAATAATTTGAATATTATTAATATAATTAACAATATTATTGATATTATTATATACTATATTATAATAATTTTTATCAGGATAAGAAGTAATATATTCTAAAAATATAAAATCATCTAAAGGATGTTTTTTATTATAAGTACAATATTTAATTATTTCATTATTACGAATTTCTTTAGATAATAAATTTAATAAACCATAATCTCCATCATCAATTTTCAAAATTGTTTTATTTTCATTTTTATCTGGGATTATTTCAATTTTTTTATTCAAAAAATTTTGAATATCATGTGTTAATAATGATAATCCTTTTTTTATAAAATCATTATTGTCTTTAAAAAAGAATTCAATATTGAAACTATAAATAGGTTTATTATTATAATAAGCTTCTTTTATAATATAATCATCTTTATTTAAAAATTTAGTTAATGGATCAGTATAATCTCTTATATCACTAGTATAACCATAAATTTTATAATTGTTTATTTTTTCAAATTTTTCTAAATCATTTTTATAAATATTTAAATTTAAATTTATTTTTTTTTTTAAATTTTTTTTTAAATAAATTATTTTAAATATTTTAAAATGACAAACAGAAAATGGTCTATATATTGTTGATTTCTTACCAGAATATTTTGAAGAATTCATTTTCATATGAATTTTTTCATCTGGTTTTAATTGAATAATTAAAATATTTTTTTTAATTTCACCTCCTTCACCTTTTAGTATTGTTATATCATGAGAATAAACATCTTTTGATTTTTGACTTGAATTTTTTATTATTAATTCACATGTTAAATTATATGTTGTATTTATAGGTATTAATGATATTCGGTGTCTTAAAATTTCATTATTCATCATTGTATTATTTTCTACAATTGCAATATCTTTTTGATTAAAACAATTACCAAGACTTTTAGAATATAATATTCGTCTTAAACTATTGATATAATGTGTATCTATATCAAAAGTAATATATTCATGATCTAAATCATCATTGGATAAATTTTTAATCATTTTTTAATTAATTCATAATTTCAATTTTAAATATATTAATAAAATTGAAATATTATATAATAATAAAAATGCAATCAGTTTGTAATTATTGCGGTATTATTGAAAATAATTGTAATATTAAAAATGATATTTTGAATATTTTGGATATTTATTTTTATCAAGATATTAGTGATATTATTTTAAATTATTTTCAATGTCATTTTTGTTCAAATGTTCTTCATAAAAATATGATATGTTGTGATTATTTATGTGAATGTGAAGAATATGAATGTTCTCATTATGTTTCCGAATGTTATTGTTTAGATATGGATAGATTAGTATGTCTTTAAAATAATTTATTATATTTTACTAATAGAGTCATATATTCTTCGAAATTTTTTCCATTAAAACTTACTAATTTTCTATAAAATAAATTTTCATCATCATTTTCTTGAATTAAAATTTGAAATTCTGTTAATTCATTAATAAAATCTCTCATTAATTCATCATCTCCTTTTCCAGATTTTCCATTTGTATATTTAACATATTTTCCATAAATTTTTTTTTTAACTATAGAAATAACTAATTGTCTAGTAGTAGCTTCTTTTACCATTTTAGGATATATATATTTAAATGTAAATATTTAATTCATTTAATTATTTACTGTTTCATTTTCACCAGCAGTTGTAGTATCATATTTTGAAATATTATTACTTTGGATATTGATTACAATATAATCATCTTCGATATTAGTTTTTTTTATATCTCTTTTTTTTAATAAATATCTTGCAAATTTATAAAAATAATAAGCATATGTATAATTATCATAACAACGAGCAATAAAGAATAAAATATATATGTAGTTAAATAAAGTCATTTTAAAAATAAAATATATATAATATATATTCTATGGAGAAAAAAAATATATCTAAAAAATCTTCTAAAATCAAAAATATTAACTTAGATCGACAATTTTTTAATATAAATACAAGAGGTTCATATAATGAGAAAAAAGATAATAAATTCAATGAATATAATCAAAAAAATAATCCTCAATATTTAGATAGAAATCAATTTTCAGAAAATCTTCTTGAAATTAAAAAAAAAGATGATAAAATAAATAATATGATATTCGCTAAATATCAAACTATTAATAAAGATATGCATACTGACAGAATTAATTCTTATTTAATAAATAAAGAACAAGTATATACTTCACAATTCGATAGATTAATTCCAAATAAAACTAAAGAAAATATTAATTTAATGCCTGAAGATACAACTAATAAAAATAATTTATTTTTTAAAAAAAAAAATAAAAAAAAAATAAATTTAAAAAAATTTAATCCAAATATTGATTATTCAAAATTTTTAGATAATTAAATTAATAAAAAAGATATAACTATATATATTAATGGAACTTGATCCTTACAAAATTTTAGGTATATCTTATGATGCCGATTTAAAAGAAATTCGGGAAAATTTTAAAAAATTAGTTTTGAAAAATCATCCAGATCGTGGTGGTAATGCTATAAATTTTGAAATAATTAAAAATGCATATTCATATTTATATAAATATAAAATAAATCAACAAAAACAATTACAAAAAGAACAAAGAACTTTTGATAAATATACTTCTACTCGTGATTTTCAAACTGAATCATTAGATAGAGAATTTAATAAAATAAAAATTAATCCAAATGATAAAAATTTAGATAGTAATAAATTTAATAAAATTTTTGAAATACATAAAATTAATGATGCTGATGATAGAGGATATGAAACAAAAAGAAGTAAAGAAAGATTAGATTATGATGAAATTCAAAGAAGAAATAAAAATAAAAAAAAAGAAAAACTACAAATTCAAGTATATCAAGAACCAGAACCAATTGAATTAACTACTGATAATTATAAAAAATTAGGATTAAAGTATGTTGAAGATTTTTCACAAAATGTTGGGAAAAGGGGTTCTAATTATTCTGATTTTCAAAGAGCTTATACTGAATATGATACCAAAAACATGCAAAATCATCGTACTAAAAATTTTAAATCTGTTGAAGAATATCAACGACAACGAAAAAATCAAAATTTTAAAATAACTCCAGAAGAAGCAATGAAAATGGAAATTAAAAAAAAAGAAGAATTAGCAATGGAAGAAAAAAGAAGATATTATGTTTCTAAGAATGATAGAAAAATTGAAAAAAAATTTAGATCTTTTCAGAATCATCTTCAATTTTAGTAATTAAAAAAAATTAAAATTTATCATTATTTTATTTATAAGTTCCCAATTACAAAACCTTTATTAAAATCAACCTTGAAAAATTTAAAATTTATAATATATATATTTTATATATTGAATAAATCAATATGAGTAAATTCAGAAAACAACAACAACAACAAAAAGTAAAAACTTATGATGTAAATTATTTTTATAATCAGAGACATTCTGGAAGAAAAACATATATTCCACAAAATGCTTTGAATGTTTTAAATATTCGTACAAAAATCAATTTAAATGTGAATAAAAAACGATTAGAAAAATTAAAAACATTTAATAAAGCTGAATTAGAGAAAAAAATTAATGGTAATTTGAATAAACTTTCAAAAGATAATATTAAACCAATAACAACAATTATTAAAGCTATTTTGGAAGAGAAAAAAGATGTTTTATTAGATTATACTGTTAAAAATCTATTAAATAAAGCAATTTCTCAACCAACATTCTGTGATCTTTATGCAGAAGTTTATCAAAATTTTCATAGTAATGAATCAAAAACATTATTTGATAAAATTTTCAAAGATTTAATTAATTTATTAGAAAATAAATATGAAATGGGAATGCTTGATAAAAATTATGATTTATTTTGTAAAAATGTTCAAGATAAAACAAGATTTATTGGATTATTTAATTTTATCACATCATTATATCATATTAATATTGTAGACAGAACAACATTAGGATATTATATTGATTATTTATTTAATAAATTAGAATCCGAAGATACAGATACAGAGAAATATATTGAATGTTTATGTAAATTTTTAACAAAAATTAATGATAAAAAAGTATTTGAAGAGAAATTAGAAGTATTAAAAAGATTGAAAGGAGAAAAAGAAAGAATTAGTGCAAGATACAGATTTATGATTATGGATTTGTTAGATCTTTATAAAAAGATGTAAAGATTTAAATTTATTTTTAAAAAATAAGTTTAAATTAAGGACTTAAATTAAAACATTTTTCTAATTTTATTTTGAACATTTAATGGATCTTTAAAAATTAACATATAAATAACAATAATAGAAAATACACTATATATTTGATCAAATTTATTATTTTTTGGTGAAAAACCTTCAATTCCGAATAAACGATTAATCCATCTAACAAATTTTGCCCATAAACCAAGTTCAGCTGGTGCTGATGATGGTGCTGCTGGTTCTGATGATGGTGCTGCTGGTTCTGATGATGGTGCTGCTGGTTCTGATGATGGTGCTGGTTCTGATGATGATGGTTCTGATGATGGTTCTGATGATGGTGCTGATTCTGGTTCTGGTTCTGGTTCTGGTTCTGGTTCTGGTATACTTACATTATTTGATGGTGGTGCTGCTATTTTATTACCACCACAATCATTATTTAATGTAATATTTTCAAATTCTGCTGAATTTGCTGTAATATCAGAAACATCTATATTATTAGAACAAATATTAATTTCACTAGCACATTGTTCTCTATCACCTTGTCTTTTATATGCATTTGGTGCAATACATTGTCCAATACCACAATTTCTTTGACCTACAACCATACCTAATGCTGCTGCATTAGCAGGTTCTAATAAAGCAGGTGAAATATATTTTTTACCTAAAATACAACCACATAAATCATCAATTAATGGATTTTCTGGATCATATTTTTGTAAAAATAAACAATATTTATTCATTAAAGCTTCACAATGTGAATTATAACCTTCTGGTGTAGAATTATCATCATAAAAATTATTACCGCCAAAATTACATGACTCTTTAGCACTTTCAATACTATATGTTCTTTTATCTAACTCAATTTTACCATTTTTATAAACAGGTATATCTAATGCTAAATTTTTTTTTGTACCACTTTTTCTACCAAGACAGCAAATTAATTTTGAATAAATTTTTTCAAATGAGTGACTAACATTATTATTCCAATTTTGCCACATAGTAGTATCTAAATTTTTTGCATCTGATTTTTTTAAACCATTACTAGTTAATTCTTCTGGGAAATCATCTTCATCAGCATCAAAAAAAGTATTTTTTTCAATTAATTCTATATCTTTTTTATCAAAAAGATCATCATAAACATAACCGATATTTTTTATAATAGCTCTAAAATAATTCTCATCCATATTTCCATTCATTAAAGCCATAATTTTATTTATTATATATAAAATAAATATATTATTTTTGAAATAATATATTTAAAATTTTTAACTAAAAATATTAATTTTCTGGTTCAGATTCTTCTTCAGATTCTGGTTCAGATTCTGGTTCGGATTCTTCTTCTGATTCTGGTTCAGATTCTTCTTCTGATTCTGGTTCAGATTCTTCTTCTGATTCTGGTTCAGATTCTGGTTCGGATTCTGGTTCGGATTCTGGTTCAGATTCTTCTTCTGATTCTGGTTCAGATTCTGGTTCGGATTCTGGTTCAGATTCTGGTTCAGGTTCTGGTTCTTGTTTAGATTCTTCACCTTTAAATTCATAATAAAAATCATGTGCTTCATTTTTATTTTTAGAACTATAAAATTTATTTTGTTGTTTATTATATCCAACCCATTTGTTTTTTTTTTGAAGTTTAAATTTATTACCATCTTGATGATATTGTAAATGTCCTTTTAAAGGTTTTGATGGTTTTGCTTTAACCATTTTTATACCTTGTTTTCTATTTAAAGCAAGAACTCTTAGTTGATCTTTATTATCTTTAAAACTTAATTGTAATTTTTTACCAGGTTCAAGAACTTCTAATAAAAAATGTAAAGGTTTTTTTTTATCATTAAATTCAAGATTTTTTTTACCTTGTGATAAATATTCACCTTTTTGGTTTTTTAATTTAATAATTTTTTCTTTATCATCATCATTGAAATTTTCTTTTTTTTGACATTTATTTTTAATAAATTTAATAATTTTAGGTAAAAATTTATATCCAACCATTAAAGATAAAACAATAATTAAATTATCAATAGTAGCATATTTCATAAATTGTTTTTGTAAAATTTTGAATAAATTTTTCATAGCATTTCCTCCTTTATGACCTCCAAAACTAAATTTACCATCTTTTACATTTGCTTTATCCATACCTTTTGATAATAAAGGTTTTAATACAACTAAACCAACAACGCCAATAACACCAATAATTATTAAAGGCATTAACATTGCAGTCATACCAGCAGTTAAGGCACCAGCACCAGAATCTATTACACCAGAAGCAGCTTCACCTACATCTTTTACAGCTTCACCTGCAGCATCTAAAGTACCAACAGTTTCTTCTTCATTTTTGACAGCAGTATCTGCTGCATTTTTAATTTCAGATTCATCAATATTCATCATTTTAGATAAAATTTTATTACCTAAACCTGATTCAGCAACAGCTTCCATCATAGTATCAATTACATTTTCTTGATCTAAATTAGAAATTACAACACCATCTTTAGCTTCAATATCTGCAATTTCTACTTCATTACCTGCACTAATTTTCATAGAAACATTAGTAACAGATTCATTAACCATTTCACTAGTAACACTATTTTTAACTTTATTTATTAATTCAGTATTATTTTCAACATTCATAAGATTTTTAATAGAAAGATTATCTTTACTAGAAGAATCAGTACCAGTTACAGATTGACCAAGACCTTGTAATGTATCACCAACAGCATTTGCAATACCACTTAAAATTTGTTCTCCTTCTTTATTAGAAGAATCAGAAGTAGATTCTGCTTCATTTGCTAATTGTGATTGGATTTTACTAGTCATATCTGAAACCATATCAGCTTTCATATCAGCTTTAGAAAGAACAGATAAATTCATTTTCACCATATTTTTTTGAGAAATATCACTGAGAACAAAAGCACCATCAGTTTTCACTCCCTTTATTGATATTTTATTATTAACCTCCGCACCTGCTGCAGCATTAACCATAGTAGATTGCATCATACTAACAGATTGTTCAGTAATAGTTTCATTAAATTTTTTAATACTATTTTGAACTCTAGTATCATTTAAAATTTCTTTATTTGTTTCTGATGATTGAGATCCACCCATAATGATTTATTATTATATAGTATTAAATTATTTTTTTTTTTAAAATTTATTAAAAACTAATTTATAACTTATACTACTGAAAACAATAATTAAAATGACTCATCAAAAAATTGCTGATAAGTATCAAAAAAAATCACAATTAGAACATATATTAGATATTCCCGATACATATATTGGAAGTATTGAAAAACAAGAAGAATCATTATATATTTTCAATGAAACAAAAAATAAAATTACTAAAAGAAAAATAACTTATATTGCTGGTTTACAAAGAATTTTTGAAGAGATTTTGTTAAATTCATTTGATCAAACAGTAAGAAATGGAACAGATACAACACAAATCAAAGTAAAAATTGATAAAGAAAAAAATGAAATAACAATATGGAATAATGGTAAGGGAATACCAGTAATTTATAAAGAAAGTGAGAAAGTATATATTCCGGAAATGATTTTTGGAATGTTATTAACATCAGGAAATTATGATAAAAATGAAAAGAGAATAACTGGAGGTAAAAATGGTTATGGAGCAAAGTTAACTAATATTTTTTCAAATGAATTTAAATTAGAAACAGTAGATGATGAAAGAAAGAAAAAATTTCAAATGACTTGGAAAAATAATATGGAAAAAAAAAGTAAAGAAAAAATTACAGATACAGATAAATCTGGATATACAAAAATTGTATTTAAACCTGATTTGAAAAGATTTAATATTGCTGAATTATCTGATGATATTATATCTTTAATGAAAAAAAGAGTATATGATATTGCAGTAAATACAAGTAAAAATGTATCAGTATATTATAATGGTAAAAAAATCGGAATAAAAAAATTCGAAGATTATATTAAATTATATTTAAAAGATGGAGAAGATAAAAAAATTTTAGTAGATGAAGATACAAATGAAAGATGGAGTGTAGGATTATATATGAATGATGATAATTTTGAACAAATATCATTTGTGAATGGAATTAATACAAATTTAGGTGGAACACACGTTGATTATATAACAAATAAAATAATTAAAGAATATATGGCGAAATTAAAAAAGAAAAAGGTAGATGTTAAGAAATCATATATTAAAGATAAGATGCATATTTTTATTAAATCTTTTATTGAAAATCCATCATTTAATTCACAAACAAAAGAATCAATGAAAACCAGATCATCTAAATTTGGTTCATCATATGATTTACCAAAAAAATTTGTAAATGGATTGAATAAAATTGGAATAATTGAAGAAGTATTAAGTTTTGCTCGTTTTAAAGAAGAGAAAAATTTAGAAAAAACAGATGGAAAAATCAAAAGAAGAATTACTGGAATTCCAAAATTAGAAGATGCGAATTGGGCAGGAACAAAAAAATCTGAATCATGTAAATTAATTTTAACAGAAGGAGATTCAGCAAAGACATTTGCTATGTCAGGAATAAGTAAAATTGGCCGAGATGAATATGGAATTTTCCCATTAAAAGGTAAATTATTAAATGTTAAAGATCAAAGTTCTGAAAAAATATTAAATAATGAAGAAATAAATAATTTGAAAAAAATTTTAGGATTAAAACAAAATTATAAATATCAATCACTAAATGAATTAAGATATGGTGGAATAATTATCTTAACAGATCAGGATGTTGATGGTTCACATATTAAAGGTTTAGTAATGAATTTTTTTCATACCTTTTGGCCAGAATTATTAGAATTAGGATTTATTAAATCTTTGATAACTCCAATTGTAAAAGCATTTAAGAAAGGGAAAAAAGATACATTACAATTTTATACATTGACTGATTTTGAAAATTGGAAAAAAAATATAGATCTAAAAAAATGGACAACAAAATATTATAAGGGATTAGGAACATCAAATGCAAAGGAAGCGAAAGAATGTTTAGAAAATATTGAAAAAAAAATAGTTACATATACATGGGATCAATTATCCGATAAATCATTGAATTTAGGATTTAAAAAAGATCAAGCAGATGAAAGAAAAAAATGGTTATTAAAATTTGATAAAGAAGATGTGTTAAATCAAAAATTAAAAAATATTACAATTTCTGATTTTATTAATAAAGATTTAATACATTTTTCAAGTTATGATATTCATAGATCAATTCCTTCAGTAGTAGATGGATTTAAACCAACACAAAGAAAAATTTTATATACTGGATTAAATCATTTAACATCTAAAGAGATTAAAGTTGCACAATTTTCTGGTTTAATTGGTCAAAAAACTGATTATCATCATGGTGAAGCATCAATTGTATCAACAACTATTAAGATGGCACAAAATTTTGTAGGATCAAATAATTGTAATTTATTATTACCAAATGGACAGTTTGGAACAAGATTATTAGGAGGTGATGATAGATCAAGTGAAAGATATATCTTTACAAATATATCACCAATAACTAAAAAAATATTTAATATTCATGATAATAATTTATTAAAATATCTTAAGTCAGATAATTTATCAATTGAACCAGAATGGTATATGCCTTGTATTCCATTAATATTATTAAATGGTACAAATGGTATTGGTACTGGATTTTCAACAACAGTTTTACCACATAAATTGGAAGATTTAATAGAAAATATCAAAGACCGAATAAATGATCAAGTTTCTAAAAAATTAATACCTTGGTATCGTTCATTTAAAGGAGAAATTAAAAGTTTAGGTAATAATAAATATCAAAGTATAGGTATTTATGAATTAAATAAACAAAATAATACAATTATTATAAAAGAATTACCAATTGGTACTTGGACAGAAAAATATAAAGTATTTTTAGAAAAATTATTAATTGATAAATCAGTATCAAATAAAAGAGAATTGAAATTACAATGTATTAAAAATTATAATAATCATTCTACTGAATCGAATATTAATTTTGAATTAGAATTTACAGGAATTCAATATACTCGATTGACATCTAAAGGTGAAGATCATATTTTAAAAACTTTAAAATTAATAACTAATTTATCTGAAAATAATATGTATTTATTTAATAAAAATAATACTATTCAAAAATATAATAATTCAGAGGAAATAATGGAAGATTATTATAAAATTCGTTTAAAATATTATGGATTAAGAAAAGAAAAAATGATAGAAATATTAGAGAATATTGTAGATGAATTAAAAAATAAAGTAAGATTTATAAGAATGGTTAAAAGTAAACAAATTGATATTTTAGATACAACAGATGAAAAATTAGAAAATGATTTGGTAAAAAATAATTTTAAAAAATTATTAAATTCTTCAAATGAATTATCTTTTAATTATTTAACAACTATGCATATTAGAAGTTTAACATTAGAAAGAGCAAATAAATTAGAACAAGAATGTGATTTAAGAATGAAAGAATTAAAAGAATTAAAATTAAAAAATATTAAAAATATGTGGCTAGAGGATTTAGAAAATATATTAATTGAAAATAAAAAATATAATAAAGATTTGGCAAAAGAATTATTATTAGAGAAAAATGATATTAGAAAGAAGTCGAAGACAAAGAAAAAAAGAAATAAAAAGAGATAAATCTTAAATAGTGTTTTTTTAAAAAAATGTATATAAAAATGGACTTAAAATAAATTAAATATTTTTTAATATATAAAAATATAATATAATACTATAAATACAATGAGTTTCTTAAAATATAACATCTTAAAAATGAAAAAACCAAATATCGATGAAAATTTCTTCTGTGAATATGTTAGAACTGATCAACAAGAAAAATTAGTTAAATTAATTAAACAATTTAATATTAAAGTAAGTAAATTAAAAATTAATTGGGATTATATGTCTCTTTATGATAAATTAGATGTTGAATTTTGTTTAACATTTAAAAAATATATTAATTTCGCTAATTTATCACGAAATAAATATTTAACAATTGATCATATTAAAGAATTTAAAGATTATTTAGATTGGACTAATTTATCTAAAAATTATAAATTTACTGTTCCTCAATTAAAAGATTTTGAAGAATATATCAGTTGGCAAAGTATTTTCTTTTATCAAAATTTACCTATCAAAACTTTAAAAGAATATTTCGCTAGTAAAATGTGGTGGTTATTCTTAAATGATCATCAAGAAACTTTTATTGATAGAGATTATGAACATACTAATGATTTAATTATTAATAAAAGTATTCAAGAAGTTCCTATTGAATTTATTAAACAATATAATAGTAAATTAGAAGAATATACAAATAATCAAAGAATTTTAAAATTAAATTTTAAAAGAGAATTAATTGATTATGTAAAAGTATATGATAAAGAAAAATCAATTAAAAAATTATTACCCGTTAAAATTGCTGGATCTGATAAAAATGGTGAAGAAGTTGATTTACATAAATTAATTGAAAAAGCAATTGAAGAAAATAAAAAAGTAGAAGATAAAAGATCTAAAGAAAAAATGGATAAAATTAGAAAAAGAAAGAACGAAGAAAGAGCTAGAATGAAAGAACAAGATAAATTCAAAGATGTCAAATATGATAGTGATTTATCTACTGATGAATTTTCTGATTCTGATTCTTCTAATAAATCTTCTTCTGAATCTGAATCTTCTGATGAAGAAGAAAAGAAACGAAGACGAAGAAAAAAAAGAAAAAAAGCAAGAAAAAAATCTAAAAAAGAAACTACAGATAGTGAAGGTGAAGAAGAAACTAAACCTAAAAAAAAGAGACAATTTGATGTTCGTCGTAAACCAGATCCAATAAATGATTCTGATTCAGAAAAAGAAAAATCTGATAAAGAATAAATTAATTAAATTAAAATAAAAATCATAATATATCATATATATAATTATGAATTTTAAAAATTTTTTAGAACATACACAAAAAACTGAAAATAATAAACAAAAAGAAGTTGAACAATCATCTTATCAAAAAATTATTAATGATGAAATACCTCAAAAAAAAAATAAATTATCTTCTCAATGTATTTTAATTGATTCGAGACATAGAGATAAAGATTTTTATCCTAATACTAATCATTTTATTGTTTCTTTTAATCCTGATCCTAGTGCAATTGGTGCAGTTATTAATACTAATATTAAAAATATTATTAAAATTAATATAGAAAATGTTGTTTTACCAAGTGTTGCTTTAGATCATCCTTATTTTATTTTAAAAATCAAAGAATTAAATAATAAAAATGTTTTTAGTACAAATGGATTTACTGATGATGCTTTTGCTATTATAATACCAGAAAAAATGAAAGCACAAAGTTCTGCTTTTGTAAATTGTACTATTAAACATCAATGTCAAACATTCAAAAATCCATTATCTAATTTAAAAAAATTAACTATTAGTTTTTATAATCCCAATGGTGTTTTAATGGATTTTGGTGTTGATAATGTTGATAGTATTAAAGATAGTGTACAAACTATGTTTATGTTAAATATTCAATATTTCGAAAGAGATAATGGTTTAATTTCAAATTTAGTTTAAAGTTCTTCTATAAGTATATTATTATTTTTTAATTTATATCGACATAATGGACATGTTGATTTACTTACTAACCAAGTATCAATACATTTCTTATGAAATATATGTTTACATAAAGTTTTTGTAAAATCATTTTCATATATGGTTTTTAAACATATAGCACATGTATCTTTGATTTTTAAAGTTTTATGATTTAATGAATTTTGAATAATACAATTATCACATACATCATAATCTTCTTCTTCTTCTTCTTTTATATCATAATTAACTTCTATATTTTTATATCTTTCATTTGTTTTAATATCCCATAATTTTTCACATTCTATACAATATTTATAATCATGTATTTTAATTTCTAATTCTTCCATTAATTTTTCTGTAGTTTCTTCTTCAATTTTCATTAATAATTTTCTTTTTTTTGATCCTAAATGAATTTTCCCATTACAAAAATTTTTTTCACAATCCATATTATTACAAATTATTTCTTTATCTAATATATTTAAATAAATTATATATTTTGTTTTTAATAATATTTTTTTAGCAGTAAAATTAATATTTAAAATAATATTATATTTATTTGTAAAAATTAAATTCATTTGACATAAATGATAATATGAATATTTTTTATTATTAAATGTTATTATTTTCTCTCTTAAAGCTGGTATTAAACTTGTTTCGAGTTCTTTAGATTGATAAGTATCACGATATTCAAATTCATTCATTCTTCTTCTATAATAATAATTATTATTATTTTCTGTGGAATTATTATCAAAATCACGGAGATTATTATAACGATTAATTAATAATAATATATTTTCTATTCGACTTCTAAATTCTTCTTGATTTGGTGGACCATTTAATAAATAACGTGATGATGAAGAAAATCTTAAATCTTCTTCATTATTCTCTGTATTGTTTTCGGATGACATATATAATAAAAATATAATTATTATTTTAATTTATTTTCTATTTATATATTCAAATATGAAAGATGATAAATTTGTGAAATTTTTAATAATTTTTTTTGGAGTTTTTATTGTTTTAAAATATTTAATTTTTAATGATAATAATTTAATTTATATTAAATCAAAAACAGATGAAGATTTTCATTTAGTTCAAAATTTACCTAATAAAAGAAAAGCAGCTAATATTATGGCTATAATTAAAGATAGAATTGAATTATTATTAAATTATTTAAAAAAAAATCATCCTAATGATAATCGTATTAAAAGATTATTTAATAGATATGATGAAGATAATATTCAAGAAACAAATTTAAATGATAGTGGAACTTCTTATAGTATTGATAAAGGTGAACAAGTTAATTTATGTTTAAGAAGTAAAAAAACTCAAGAATTACATAGTATAAATATATTAATGTTTGTTACTATTCATGAATTAGCTCATATTATGTCAAAAACTTATGGTCATAATCAAGAATTTAACAATAATTTTAAATTTTTATTAATTAATGCTATTAAAATAGGTGTTTATCAAAATATAGATTATTCTAAAAATAAAACTAATTTTTGTGGTATGGTTGTTGATAATTCACCTTTACATTAATATTATCAAAAAAATTTAAATTTTTTAATTTTTTTTTTTTAAAATTTCTTTCTTAAAAAAAAATAAAATAATGAGCAATATATTAAAAAAATATACAGTTTCTAGTGGTACAAAAAATTATACACATCAAGATTTAAAAGGTGGTTTATTTAATATACCTAGTAATGAATCTGTTGATTTATATACATATTTATTGAAAATTAAAAAAAGTTCATTATGTGAAAAAATCACTGATGTATTTAAATTATATTTTGATATTGATAAATATACATTAAATGTTGATATTCGTGATACAGTAAAAGTATTATCAGAACAATTATCAAGAATATTAGTACCAAATCAAGAAGAAATGAAAGAAGAAGAACCAGAATTAGATTTTACATATCATATTTTAAAAAATCAATCAAAAGAAAATTATCATGTATATTTTCCTAATATTCTAGTTGATAAAAAATTTTGTAGAAAATTAGTTAAATATATAAATAGTAAAACTGATGATAAAATTTTAGATGATAATGCATATAATTCATGTTTTAGAATGTATCATGTTCTAAAATTTGATAGAAAAAAAAATAAATATTTACCTAATAGTAATTATGATTTTTTAGATGAAGTAAATTTGAACGATATTGAAAAATTTCAATTATTATGTATTCAAACTGATAAAACAAAATCAAATGTTGATTTTGAAAAAACTATAAAAGAAAAAATCAAAGAAGAAGAAAAAAATAGACAACAAAAAAAGAAAAAATTACAAGAACTTAATGCAAATGATATTATTGATTTGGATGAATTAGATGAAAATAAAACTAATTATGTTGATTATAAAAGAGATGGTTGGATTAAAAAAAATGTTATTCAAATTAAAGATTATGAATATATTAAATTTTTATTATTTGAAGTTATTGGACCAGAAAAATGTGATGATTATGGTGAATGGTCTAAAATTATAATGATTTTAGCTAGTTTAGAAATTCCAAAAAGAATAATGATTAAATGGTCAAAAACTTCATCAAAATTTGATGAAACTACAATATCTAATATTAAAAGTTTGATTAAAAAATCACGAGAAAAAAATTTTAGTTTTTATGATCAATATAAAGCATTACTAAATCTTGCAAAACAAGATAATTTTACAAAATTCAATGAATATATTATTGGTTTATCAAAATATGAATATAAAGTATTGAATTTTAATCAAATTAAATTTCATTTAAATAATGATGAAAGAGGAATGTGTGAAATGTTTTATAAATTATTTCATCAAAGAATTATTACTCAGGGACCTGAAGATAATTTAGAAGTATATTTTTGGAATGGTGATATTTGGCAAAAAGATGAAAATCAAATGTGTCAATATTTATTTCAACATTTTGTTAGTCAAAATTTAGATTATTTTAATAAACAATTATTATATGAAATTAAAAAATTAGATCCATCTGATCCAAAAGTAGAACAATATTATGATTTATTAAAAAATTCTACTATGATGAGAAAACAATGTAATAGATCAAAATATTCTAAACAATGTTTTAGAAATACTTTAGGTGCAAATTTATTAAATAATCCTGATTTCCAAGATATGATTAATGGTAATCCTGATTCAATTGCTGTACGAAATGGTAATATTGATTTAAGAACTGGTAAATTAGTTAATCGTCGTTTTGATGATTATAATACATTCTTTTTAGATATTGAATTTGATGAATTTATGAAAACTCCAAATATGGATAAATTTATGTCTGATATTATGTTAGAACAAGAAGAAATTATTAATTTCTTAAGTACTTTTATTGGTTATTCTATTACTGGTCATAATAAAGAACAAAAATTCTCTGTTTGGTATGGTGATAAAGGAAGTAATGGTAAATCTGTATTAGCAAAATTATTAGATAAAACATTTGGTGAATATTTTACTATTTTAGATTCTGAAATATTTAGTGTTAAAAAAGGTACTGCTGGTACTGCAACAACTCATTTAAATTATATACAAGATAAGAGATTTGGTATTATGGATGAATCAAATAAAAATGAAGAAATGAATGAAGGATTAGTTAAAAGAATTACTGGTGGTACTAAATTAAGAATTAGAAAATTACATAAAGAAAGTGAATTAATTGAAGTTGTTTTAGTTCCAATTATTCTTACTAATTTTAAACCAAAATTCTCAAATGATCCAGCATTATTTCGTAGAATGATTTTAATTGAATTTGAAGCTCAATTCTTAGATGATGAAACTGATATTAAATATGATAAAAATAATCCAAGACATAAATGGAAAGATTCTGATATTGATAATAAGATTTCTGATAATGAAGTTTTATCTTATTTTGTTAGATTTGCAACTAAATGGTATCAATCTGGTCAAAAATTGAAAATTCCAGATAAAATTAAAAAATATAATAAAAAATTCCAACATAATTGTAATGTTATTAATAAATTTTTAGATAATGAATGTGAATTAACTACTGATGAAAATCAAAAATATTTCACATCATCATTAGTATTATATAATAAATTTATTGATTATTGTAGATTAAATAATGAAAATAATAAAATTCCCAAAAATGAATTTGAAGGTATTTTATTAGAAAAAAATATTAATAATGTTAAAAATGATTATGATGAATTAGGGTTCAATATTAAACTAATTAATGAATATTAATAAAATTTACTAATTATATAGTAACAATGATGGGGAACTCTTCTTCAGATAATATTGTACCTTCTAATAATATTAATCAATTATTATTAGATAATAATGATTTAAGAGAAAAATATGAAAATATTAAAGTAAAAAGAAAATCATATAAAAATAGAATTAAAATTTTAGAAAAAAAAGTTGAAAATTTAACAAATAAATTAACTGAATTAGAAATTAATTCTAGAGATCAATATCAAATGATTAAAAGAAAGGGTAGTGATTCTAGTTATTTATATGATCGTATAAAAATTTTAGAAAAAAAAATTAATAATGCTATTATTTTAGAACCCCAAAGTAATAATTTACCTTTCTGTTCTAAAAAAAAATAATAAGATTAATTAAAATTTAAATAATAAAAATTATATATACTTATGATTTCTATTATTTCGAATCCAAATGATTTAATAACTTTAGGATTTTATAAAGCATTTAAAACTATATATAAAGATGTTTCTTTAATCATCCATCATTTTCAATATAAACAAATGGAAGATTCTAAAATAATTATAATCAATAGATTTGATAATGTTATGAATATAATATATGATAAAAATAAAAAATATATAATATTAAATAGAAATAAAAAAATAGAAAAAATATTTAAAGAATTAAATATCAAATATTATATAATTTATGAATATGATGATGATTTTTTATATGATGGTTTTATACAAAAAGAAAAATTTATGTATATAATGGATAATATCATAATAATGCCATATTTTTCTATATATACTAAAAATGAAATTCTATTTAATTATAAAAATAATATTTCAGAAAAAGAAATTTTTAATAAAAAAAATGATATAATAATGATTAAAAATAATCATCATGAAGAAAGAAAAAAATATAAATTACCTAAATTAAAAATTTTTAATTGTTTAAATCCTATTCAACAAAAAAGATTAATTGTAGATCATAATTTATTTATTTCTTTTTCTGAACCAAATAAATTTGATTATAAATCTATTAGTTATATGTCACTCGGAAGTTTATCTATATCTAATTCTTTATTAAACAAAAAAAATATATTTAATTCAATTCATATTGATGATTTTAAAAATAATATTAAAAATTTTAATTATAATTTTAAATCAAATTTAGTTATGAATATACAAGAAATATATAATGATTATACTTTTGAAAAATATGTAAGAATTTTAGATAAAATGTTAAAATAATTATTTATGATCTGATGTTTGTGATACATATATTTTTATTTTACCTAATGTTCCAATAGAATATTCTAATAATAAAGGACATTCATTTTTTAAATATAATTTAATATGACTACATAAATTTGTAAATTTATTAAAAGATAATAAAGTTTTTGCTTTGAAATATGATTGATATATTTCACTTTCTTCCTTATAAAATTTCATATCTTCTGTTTTATCTGTCATTATTGTTTCTTGTGATGCAAAATCTCCTTTACATGAAAAAATTAATTGTTTATTATAATATTTAATTTCAATTATTTTTGATAATAAATTCATTTCTTTCATTAATTTTTGAAAATTAATAGAGTTAAAAGTAATTATATTATTATAATTGATTTTTTTTGGTATTAAAGTTTCTTCATTTAGTTCAATTAAATTTAAATTATATTTAGATATATAATTTTTATTAGTATTTTGAATATTAATTTCTAAATAACCTGAATTATCATCATCTATAATTAATGATAATATATCGTCATTTGATAAATTTTTTAATAATTTAAATAAATATAGTATATTAATACCTATAACTAAAGGATTTTCTTCTGTATAAGGTATTCTTTGATTATTTATTATTCTTTCACATTTATAATATTCAAATTTAGTAGTATCTAAATCTAATAATACTACAATTGTATGAGAATGATCCATTTTCATTATTTTTATATTAGTTTCTGAAAATTGAATATTAATATCAAATACAATTTCTTTTAATGCTTCTATTAATGTTTTAAATATTATACATTGTATTGTTTTTAATTCTAAAATTTTCATTATATAATTTAAATATACAACTATATTTAAATTATTTAACTATTTGTTTTTTTAATAAGGAAAAATCCATTTTTCTTTTGGTTTACAATAATAATTATTATCTCCATTTTTTTTACAATTTATTACATTATCCCACCAACCACCTTCTTCCTTTTTTTCTTCTTCTTTAATTTCTTTATATTCATCTTTTTGTTCTACTGGTTCATATTTTTCTTTTTTAGAATCTAAAACATAACATACACCTATTATTGCTAATACACAAAAAGCAATTAGTGCTTTATCCAATAGACAGTTATTCATTTTATATATTATATATACATATTAAATTAATTAAGTTTTTTATATTAATATTCTATATATATTATGAAGATTGAACGAACACCAAAATTTAATTATTTAACTTGTGTTAAAACACAATATGAACAACATTTAATTGAATTATTAAAAGAACCTTTTTATATGAAATATAAAGAATTATGTGATAATACTATGGCAAAAACTAAAACTAAAACTAAATTATTAAAAAATTTTCAAGATCAATTAAAAAATACAAATGAATGGGATTATGAAACTTTAAAAATACACGCAAAATTTGTTGTTCATAAATCTAATTGTAAATATTTACCTAAATTAATTAAATCAGTAATTATTAGTTCAACTAAAAATTTAATTGAAACTTCTTCAAGAAAAAAAATAAATATTGAATATGAAATTCCAGATACTATGACTTTTTTTAAAAAATGTTTTAATTCTATATCTAAATCTTTTTATTTAGAACCCACTTTACTTTGTGATTTAAATCAAAAAACAGGTTTAAGATTAAAAAATATTAATAATTCATTAGAATTAATTAGAAGAGCAATTCAAAAAGCAATAAATTCTTTTTTACCATATGATGAAATTTTAGATATATATTTAAATAATGTAAATGATGACAGTGATAATGATAGTAGTGATGATAATCAATCTTCCGATGAAGAAGAAAATGAAGACGAATATAATGATGATTATGAAAATGATGAAGATGATAATGATAATAATCTAGTAGAAAAAATATCAGAAGAAAATATGAAAAAAGAAATAATAGAAGAAATTACTGATGATGTTATGAATCAATTACCAGCCGAAGATACTCAATCATTAGTAAATGAAGATCAATTTCAACCACAACCACCACAACCACAACCACAACCACAACCACAACCTCAACCACAACCACAACCTCAACCACAACTACAACCTCAACCTCAACCTCAAAATGGAGGAAATTCACATATTAAGATTACACAAGACTTAGATTTACCAGATGAAATGAATTTTTTGCCAACAAAAGCACCTCCTTTACCAGTTGAAGCTCCTGTAATTGAAGAAATTAAACAAGTTCCATTAACAAAATCATCAAATGAGGAAATTAATTTTTTACGTGATTTAAATTAATTAAATTAAAACCTTTAATAATTATATATAAATATGATTTCTGAATTAATTTATTCACTTATTGCTTCATCAGTATTAACATTCTTATATTATATTGATAGTAATTTAACTGAAGATGATAATGATTTAACTAAATATTTAAAATATTTTGGTCTTAATTGTATTGTTTTTTTTATTACTATAAATATTTATAGTTTAGGAAATAATTCTAGTATGGATAATTATACTGTCAATGTTGGATTACCAAATTTTTAATTAATTTTATTATGTTATGATTATATATAATAAAAAATGGATGCCCTAGAACAAGATGATATTGAAGATAATATTATGCAGGTATTTCAAGATCTTAAACAAGGACACGAAGAAGTAATGGAAAATTTTAGAGATAGAGAAGATTTCCAGGAAGATTGTATAAAAATTGGTGCACAAATAATATTCAAATCCAAAATTTTCGATGGTAGTGATGAATCTTTTGATGAACATTATCCTATGATGCAAATAATGGTATTAATTGGACATTTTATAATAGACAACCCAGAATTAAAATTCAGTGAAATAAGAGAAGAATTATGGGGAAATAATTGGAAAGAATATTTCGATGGTAAAGATATCTTCAACTCATTTTCAAAGAAAGAACGACAGAATTTTGAAAAGGCCAAGGCTAATTTTGAAAAGGCCAAGGCTAATTTTGAAAAGGCCAAGGCTAATTTTGAAAAGGCCAAGGCTAATTTTGAAAAGGCCAAGGCTAAAGAAAAAAAGTTGATGAAAGAACGTAAAGAAAATATAAAAAAATTTTTTAAACAAATTAAACAAAAAGAATCAGAATTTCAAGATAAAAAAGCAAAACAACAAGAGGAATTAAGAAAAAAACATAGAGAAAATGAAAAACGAAAAAAAGAAACTGAAAAAGTAAGACATAAAGCTATTGCAAAAAAAGAACAAGAACAAAAAAAAGCAAGAAAAAATAATCTACATTGTCAAAACGAAACAGAATTCTTCTCACTAGAAGATATCGAAGAAATATCAGCTAAAGATTTAACTTATCTTAAATTTAAAGATTCTATTTATTGTTTAGATAA
>Ga0209752_1000247_pt1 | contig 26550 bp, 25 predicted proteins | sample METZYME_3_250m_FD_187548 | JGI IMG/M metagenome (GOLD analysis project Ga0209752, IMG submission 187548) | Marine microbial communities from oxygen minimum zone in mesopelagic equatorial Pacific - METZYME_3_250m (SPAdes) (version 2) | ecosystem: Environmental > Aquatic > Marine > Oceanic...
CTTTTGTGGTGGTACTGCTCACGCAGCTGGCCTGAAGACAACGACTGGGGGCCTGGCCCAGCCAGCGTTACTGGCGATGTACCGCCCAGGAAGAGCAATAGGGAACCGAAACAGCCACAAGGACCATCTGACATCATTCGGTGATCATTCCCACCTGAAAAGCGACCAGTGACCTTCCCGAAGGGTTGCGGTTGAGGGTTCAGTTGCAGAGCTAACGGGTTTGGCTCTGATCTACGCTTTAGGTCATGCCTTCCGAAGCAGTGCAGATGACCGTTTGGTCCGACTATCTCTGACCTTGGTGTTGGGTCGGGGCGGTACGTCTTGACGAATTAGCTGTACATGAGGGAGATGGCATTGCTATCGAATGGAAATCGTTCTTGTTGCGACCTCAGCCTGAGCAAAGGACACTCGCAGAATTTACTGAATATACGAAAAGTTGGGAGAGGCCAGCGGGGCTTGAGCCTTTGGCTGAATTCAACAGTCCTTGGTCCGGTGCCAGTCCCCCACCTTCGCACTCTTTGCCGGCAGCCATTGCAGGTAAGACAGCTGCCACCTTCGGGCAGGAGACCTGGCGCCGCTATCACCAGAACCTGTTACGGGCGTACTTCATAGGGAATCGTGACATTTCGAGTTCTGAGGTACTCCTCGAAGTTGCTCACGAGACAGACATCGATATCGGGGTTTTCGAAGAGACCCTAAAAGCTAATGGGAAAGACTTTGAGAGTCAGGTATTCGCTGAGTACAACGAGGCGTTAAGCAGCGGTGTTAACGGTGTGCCTGCTGTCGTCATTGACAACAGGTACCTAATTTCTGGGGCTGTTGAAGTGGAGCACTACCAAAAGGCTCTTGCTCACTATCGACAAATTCGAGACGACGAAAACAACAACGAGGTGGAGGGGCGCGGTTAGAGAGGACCGCTCTCCCATTCTTCAAGCTTCTGTTTTACGGTTTGCAGGAATAGAGCTGCTGGTGCTCCATCGAAGGCACGATGGTCCCAGCTAAGGCTGAGCGTTAGGGCGGTGACCCCGCCAACAGACTCGTTTTGCCAGGTAGCGGTTTCGCGTAGTCTCCCGACACCCAAGATGGCTGTGTTGGGCGGATTAATGACCGGTGTGAAACTGTCAACGCCATACATCCCCAGCGCTGTCACGGCGAAAGTTCCGCCCTCTAGCTCCTCTAGTTTTAGCTTCCCCTCGCGGGCCGCGAGTGCGAGACGTTTGGTTTCTCCAGCTAGTTCTCCAAGATCAAGAGAGTCGGTATTCCTGATGACCGGAACGATCAATCCTTGGTCTAACGCGACGGCCATGCCGACATGTGCAACCGGTAGCAGAGCGAGACCTTCTCCGGTGATTTGACTGTTGACATAGGGGTGCTGATGCAACGCTGCGGCGGTTGCAGCAATTACGTAATCGGTGTACCCGGGCGGCTCATTTTCGCTTTTCCGTGTTTCGCGGTCTTCCACTACCGCTGTCATTTCGACTTCCATAGTGATAGTGAGCTGAGCCATCTCTTGCAATGACTGGTGCATGCGGCGGGCAATGGTTCCCCGCATCCCAGTCATTGGGATCACTTCGGTCGGTGTCTGTGTTGGTGCTGCTAATTCGGATTTGGGAGGTTCATTGATAGTGGGGGTTAAGAGGGCCTGAATGTGGTGAATGACGTCTAGTCGACTGACCCTTCGATCTGGGCCAGCTGGCTCAATTTCATCGAGTTCAATACCGATGAGATCGGCGAGGTTCCGGGCAGCAAAGGTGGCAAGTGTTTGGGATCCGCTCCGTGTCGATGACCCGGAGGTAGCAGTTGGATTCGCCGCGGCTGCCTCCACGTCATTATTGATGATCCGGCCTCGGGGCCCCGACCCGGTGATAGTTGCAAGATCGATGCCTAGTTCACGGGCACGTCGCTTTGCGCTGGGTGACGCCAACACGCGGCCTGGTTCGTCTTGCGATCTGACTGGACCTGCTGCCTTAACCGAAGTTGACGTTGGCGAATCCGTTGATTTCGAAGGTCGCTCTTTTTTGGGTTCTGGCTGTTGGGTCACCGGTGGTGTTTCACCTTGTTCGAGAAACCAGCCAATCAGAGTTCCACACGGGTAGGCCTCATCGACTTCGCCGAGTTGTTTGAGTACCCCGCTGCTACTTGCCTCAACTTCGGTTTCGACCTTGTCTGTCTCAATGAGGAGCACTGCCTGACCCGCGACCACATCTGTTTCATCCGCGACTAACCATTGAAGAATTGTTCCTTCCTCCATGGTTAAGCCAAGTTTGGGCATCTGGAATCGTTGAGCCATTTCTTAACGGACCTCTCCGCAGTCAAGCGACATCGCCTTTTCAATATCAATTACCCAGAGCCCATCATGTGAAACGGTGACCCGGGCACTGCGCCCGGAAGCCAACACCACGTCGCGTTCACCATCAAAGCTCAATACTCCCGGCCCCGAAATCTCAACAGAATCATTGACTTGGAGTCGGCGCCAAGAAGCAATATCAACCTCGCTAAACAAGCCGGGTGCAATCGGTACGCGAAACCTCTCGCCGTCCCCAAAGATGACGTGCACTCCACCGGGTTGACGTCTGCTGGTTGGAGCTACCCGGGACGCGATAGATGAAAGGCCAACGGTTGCTCTTTCCGCAATTGCCGCAACCATCTCAAGCAGCTGCTGGCCGTTCCAGACGGCGCGGCTACCGGTGAAGGAATCGTCCACAAGCGCGACATCCACTAACGCTTGTTCGGTTGCTCCACCGTCGAGTTCGACGTCAATGATCTTGGCCTGATCCGCGACTTGGTGAATCGGTGGCTTTTGGGAAGCAACTAGTCCGGCTGCCTGTCCGGCGATAGTGGCCTCAACTTGTCGAGGAAAGACGTTGTTCGTTCCCGTCGATACTGCTACCACCGGTGCGGTTCGCCAGCCTTTTGCGACGTCTCGATGTGTCCCATCACCGCCAAGCACTATGACCGCGCCTACATCTTGCTGTTGAAAGATTGCTGCCGCGTTTTGAGAGTTAACTGCCGAGTCGTAGGGCGGCGTATCCAAAAACACCACTTCGGCATCTAGGGAGAGTTCATCAATCGCGCGCAGCCCGAGGGCCCGACAATCATCGGTGATAAGCAACCGCTCGGCGCCACCTTCGACAGCGCCGACGACGGCCCTCCGAATAATCCCGATCTTGGCCATGTCTGACACCGGCGAGGCCGACGACACCAGCCTCCGGATATCTTTTCCGGCGACCGGGTTAGCGATAATGCCGACGGTCCCGGTCACATTCCTAATGTTTCGCGGATTCCGTCCACGATCCGGTCCGCGTTCGGGACATATTCGGCTTCCAGAGATGGGCTAAACGGGACCGGTGTGAACGGTGCTCCGACTCTGCCAACGGGAGCGTCCAGGTAGTCGAAGGCTTGCTCTTGCACTTGCGACGCTATTTCCGCGCCGAGTCCACCGAATCGCACAGCCTCATGGACCACCACAATGTTGCCGGTCGTTCTTGCAGAGGTAAGGACGGTCTCCATATCAAGGGGTTGCACCGTCCGAAGGTCGATGATTTCACAGTCCACGCCTTCCTCTGCGAGCCGGTCCGCAGCCTTGACTGACTCCTGGACCATGCGCCCGTAGGTGACTACGGTCACGCCAGATCCTGGTCGAATGACATTGGCCACCCCTATCGGCACTTCGTACAGTTCCTCAGGCACCTCGCCTTTTAGGCCTAGCAGCCGTTTGTTCTTGACGTAGATGGTGGGGTTGTTGTCCCGGATGCAGGCGACTAGAAGTCCTTTGGCGTCGCGCGGGTTTGAAGGCATGACAACCTTCAGACCCGGAACGTGACACAGCATCGCCTCAAGGCTTTGGCTGTGCTGGGCGGCAGCGGATAGCCCGGCCCCAGCGCTGGTGGTGATGGTTAGAGGCAGTGTTGCTTTCCCCCCGAACATGTACTTAAGTTTCGCGGCCTGATTCGCTATCTGGTCCATGGCCACGAACATGAAATCCATAAACATCACATCAACAACTGGTCTCAATCCAGTGACAGCGGCTCCAATGCCGAGGCCTACGATGGCCTGTTCACTAATGGGAGTGTCAACAGCACGTAAATCGCCGAAAGTGTCATTGAGACCGGCAAAGGACCCAAAGACCCCGCCAGCTTTTCCTACGTCCTCACCGGCAAAGAAAACATCAGGATCTTCTTCCATGACTTGACGAAGACCTTCGTTGAACGCCGCGCCATAGGCAAGAGTTCGAGCTTCGGTTTCAGTAACAGTCATGTCGTCACCTCTGAATACACGTCTTCATACATGCTTGCAGCATCTGGTAGAGGGCTCTCCTCAGCGAAGGCGATAGCTTGTTCGACCGCTTCTGCAACTCGTTCGTGGACTGCTTGAGCGGCTTTTGTTGTTAACACGCCTGAATCGGCTAATCGGGCTTCGAACATGTCTATGGGGTCACGTTTTTTCCATTCGGCAAGTTCGTCATCTGAGCGGTACTTCATTCCTAGAGTCTGAATCCCGTGATGGTTATAAAAGCGGTAGGTCTTGGCTTCGATGAACGACGGCCCTTGCCCGGACCGGGCCCGACTCACTGCTTCTGTAGCTGCCTCGTGTACTGCTATCACGTCCATGCCATCGACTATTACTCCGGGCATTCCATACCCAAGTGCTCTGTCGACCACGTCTGTTATCGCCATCGTTCGATCGCGGGGAGTGAACTCTCCGTATTCGTTGTTCTCACAGACGAAGACCACCGGCAGCCGCAAAGCTGCAGCCATATTCGCGGCCTCATGGAACGCTCCGATGTTGGAGGCTCCGTCGCCAAAGAAAACAACCGATACTCGACCATCATCTCGATATTTGTTTGCGAAGCCGGCGCCTACTGCGATGGGGACACCTCCTCCGACTATTCCGTTTGCCCCAAGCATTCCGAGATCGAGATCACATATGTGCATGGATCCACCCTTGCCTTTGCAGTAACCGGTGGCTTTACCCATGAGTTCTGCCATCATGCGTTCAAAGTCACCGCCCTTGGCCACCAGGTGTCCATGTCCTCGATGGGTTGAACTGATTTGATCATCGTCGTTCAGAGCTGTGCACACTCCGGCTGCCACCGCTTCTTCACCTACATATAAATGTAAAAAGCCTGGGAGCCTGGATTCTTCTGCTAGCCGCCCAGCTGCCTCTTCGAAGTGGCGAATCCTCACCATTCGATGATGCATGTCGAGCAGAACCTCTTCGCTAAGTTGCACCGTCCACCCCCTTTAATGTCGGTTTCTCGGTTGAAGTATTACAGGCTCAAGAATCTCAGGGTCTAAGTACTTGGAAAATTAGGTCAGCCGATCGGTTTTCGTCCGCTATATGAGACCAACGGACTCGGGGAATCATCTGCAAGGGTTTTCGACTCCGCTTGAACACGTTCGCTGTTCTCGCGGGGGCGCCCGTAAATCGTTTGACCTGTCCCTTTGTATCTTCAGCAACGTCATGATCACCGTGCTGAGGCCCTCGGCGCGTGCCGCGAGCCAGGTCAACGAACCCAGCCCTTGTCATTATCGGCCTATCTGTCCGGTGTCGACTCGGCCATCCGGGTGTTCGCCATCTGCGGTCCGGCGACCCAGTTGCAAAGTTGTGGATCGCACTCGCGGAGTTCGCCGCTGATCCACTCGCCCTCGCTCGTGAAGATGCCGTTACGGTCGCCATCGGTGACCTTGATCTGGTCATCGCCGTGGCGCTCGTACAGAGCCCGACTTAAGGGGTGGTGGAGGCCGGCGGGCATTAGTTCGCTCCCTCCGTCGAGATCGACACGGCCTGCTCGCTGCCGCGCTCCACCCACTCGCCGAGCTTGTGGTGCAGCCATCGCACCTTGCTCTCTTGGTAGTTAGACAAGGTGATGCCGGGCTTATGCATGGTCTCAAGGCCCATCTGCACCTTGGCCATATTGAATAGGTCCTGGTTGAACACCTTGCCCAGCGCGCCCAACTCGGTGGCGTCGGTGAAACTTTGGTGTTCCTCCAACCAGTGCACCTCGCAGGGCGGCGGCTTCTCGCCCTGGTATGGGGCGATGAAGATGCACTCCATGATCGCTGAGCGGTGATCGTCGCCGTTCGGGCGGAACCGGTAGACAATCCGATTGAAGGCACCCCACGGATGGAAATTTGGGAACACCGTGTAGTCGATGCTATCCATCATCTCTGCGTCAGACATTGAGTCGGCCCACGCGTCGCCTACCACTTTGCGCCAGCGATCACGGCTCGCGGTCGCAGCGATCGTGCGCATTTCGGTCTGTTCAGGCAGCTCGAATGGCATGTCCTGGTCGTTGCGGATGTCCATCATCGAACGCATCATCTCTTCGGCCGTTGGCTCCCAATCGAGCAGTGGGCTGGGAGTGCCGCCTGGAGTGACGACGCGGGCGAAGTTCTCCCAAATGTCGACCTGTGAGTTGGTGTCTCCGAGGTACGGCATGATCTGTGGGTGGGTGCCGCTGACGTGATAGGCCTCACAGAAGGCCTCCTGAGCGATCTTCCAGTTGGCATGGATGACCTTGGCCACGTGCGCCTGCTTGAAGCGCTTCTCAAGATCCCACACCTCAAACTGGTCGACGAGTTCGCCCAAGAAGTCCTCCAGTGACTCCGCGTTATTGGGGTCGGGGTTAATGAATACGAAGCCAGCCCACTCACCAACCTGAGCTTCGGGAAGCGTGAAGTTCTCGGCGTCGACGTGTGGGAAGTCCCACGCGGCGGGGATGTCCTGGAGTTCGCCATCAAGCGTCCATGCGAAGCCGTGGAACGGGCAGCGGATCTCGCTGCACCGACCGTTGTAATCCTTCAACCGGCGACCTCGGTGTAGGCAAGCGTTGACATAGCACCGGATGCCGGCCGGGGTGCGCATGACGATGTAGGAATCGCGGACAATCTCGTAAATGTAGTAGTCCCCCACTTCAGGGATCTCGTCGGTGCGGCACGCGTACTGCCAGCACTTGCGCCAGACGTGCTCGACCTCAGCCTCGTGCCACTCGCGGCTGGTGTAGCGACTGGTTGCGACATCCTCGCTGCCGAGGTACTGCGGGTGGCAGAGCCGAAGGACGTCGGGGACATCGTGGGTGTCTCTGTCAAGTAGCTGTTGGTAAGTGATGCCCGGCGAGCGAGCCTCGCCCCACTTGAGCCTTGTGTCATCGGCAGATGTCACGTCCGAACCCTCTCGTTTTCCTCGTTCAACACTAACTGCCTGATCAATTCCATGGAGTCTCCGCAGGACGATGCTGGTAACCGCGGTGGGTCATATCGGCTCCTCAGTTCGGGCGTCAACGCTAGCCTCCTCTTATGGCGACCATTCTTGCTCACATCACCATCCGTGCGGGTAAGGAGGCAGAGTTCGAGGCCATCGCCCGCGAGCTTTACTCGGCCAGTCACAACGATGAACCGGGTCTAAGACGATATGAATACTGGCGCGGTCAGGATCCGCGTAAGTACTACACACTGCTCGCATTCGACGATCACCGTTCGTTCATCACGCATCAGGTCAGCGATCATCATGAGGGGGCCTCGCCCGCGCTTGGTCAAGTAATCGAGGACATCCGCCTCGAATACGTGGATCCGATTCATGGCGCCTCCGACCTCCCGCCGACCGAACACCAGACAGCGCCCGACGACGCCGACGACCTGACCAGCGAGTACACCGATCGCTTCGCCGCCACGGTCGCTGCCTGGTGGCACCGCATGCGGTGATGACCATCACTGGTGATGCGCTCCGGTCGATGAATTTCCGGCTTGCCATGTGGCGGGAGTTGGGAGACGAGCAGCCGGTGTGTTCCTGGATCGAACGGACCGAAAGGCCGGGTCGACGGTGTCGGAAGTGGACCTTAGGGTGATTGTGTCGTCGGCCTCGCCCGGTTTCGTCAGGTTCCTGCGAGCTTTGCTACTACGGGCGCGAATGCCTTCATGTTCGCGCCTCCGACGGTGACGTAACTGATCCCGTACTCCTCGCGACGCTGGGCGAGAGTCTCGCAGATCTCGTCCGCGGATCCGATCAGCGCATGGGGGTGTCGAGCCAGCTCCTCGGGTGGCATGCCGAATGCGTCGGCCATGGCTTCAAGAGTCGGCTGTGTCGCGTCGGTGACAGCCGCGAAGTACGCTCCGATCTCAAGCTCAAGTTGATCGAATCGATCGCCGGCACCTTCGCGGATCCAGTTGACTTTGTTTGTCGTGGCGGCAGCGGTTCCTGACCTGATGCCGTGCGCGCCGATCTTGCCATCGGAGTTGTCGAAGTTGATCGAAACGATGTCGGCCATGGCGCCTGCAGTGCGGAGTATTCGCGGACTCCCGCCACCGATCATGATCCGCGGGCCACCTTCCTGGACCGAAGCCGGTACGGCAGCCATGTTCTTGACCTGGACGTGTTGTCCAGTCATCTCTAACTCATCGCCGGTGAAAAAGCTGCGAGCGAGTTGGACGTGCTCGATCAGCCGATCAATGCGGACTCCGGGGCGATCCATTGGTATGCCCATCGCCTCGTACTCACTTGTGATCCAGCCGGCCCCGAACCCCGGCTCAAGTCGACCATCTGACAGCAGGTCGATCGTGGCGAGTGACTTGGCTAGCACGACAGGCTGGTGATAGTCGACGCACATCACGCGGGCACCGATCAGGATGCTGTCAGTGACTGCAGCGGCTGTTGCCATCGCGGGAAGTGCGGCGAGGTTCTGAGGCGGATGGCTGGCAGCGGTCATTGCTGCACCAGGACCGAGGTAGTGATCTGCCAGGTGGAAACAGCTGTAACCCAGGTCCTCGGCGCTACGCGCCAGGTCCTTCCACTCCTGGGCCGTGTCGGCCGAGAAGGCCTGGACCCCAAATCGAAACGCCCTCATGAAGTTCTCCCTTTCGACGCACGGTTAGGTGGTCTTCTGCATTCTGTCCCACATGACGGGCTAGGTCCGACAGTCTCAGAGCAAGAAGGTTGTAGTGGGGGTCGGTGGATCGTTGAGATAAGGCTCTCTAGGACCTCCCCGTACCCGCAGGGCGACAATGAGCGACTCGCCATTCAACTCTTCGACGAGATCCGTCTCAGCTCCGTGGTCTTACCTTGTCCTGGGGCGACCCCCGACGTCGAAGTTGTCGCCGGGTCTGTCGCGACCAAGGGGGGTGAGGTCGATTGAGGCGCCGTTGTCGGTCTCAGTGACCGCGTAGCAGGGCACGCCTTTCCAGGCGGGCGGGCCGCTCTCGGAGCCGTCGGTGACATCGAAACCGGCGCCATGTAAAGGACATACGAGCACGGTCCCGCTCAGCCGGCCCTGACTGAGGGGGGTGTTGGCGTGGCTGCAGTTGTCTTCGAGGGCATGTAACTGGCCTGCTACCCGACATACCACAACGCCGTGTGCTCCGATGCTGGGGCATGCGCGCATCTCGCCGTCGCCCAGGTCGGACAGGTCGCCCAGTTCGTGGGTGTCGCTCACCGATTCTGAAGACTCACCGGTATGACATGGCGCGGCAACTCGCCGTCAGATGCCGTCACGCTGGACCCATGGCGAGGTAACGATCGATGTTGTCGTGGAAGTAGCGAATTCGACGTTCTTGGGTTGGCATGTAATCGCCCAGATACCCACGAGAGCGAAGCCCCTGCTGCTGAGAGGTCCAAATCGCCAGGTCCTGATCGATACCTGGTCCACACGACACTTCACCGGGGGCCCCGGCTTGGTGCTCGACCTGGTGGTCGATGGACACCCAATCGCTCATGGAATTACTGAAGTACTCTTTCGAGTCCTTGGGGAACAGCGTCAGGTACCACATGTCGAAGATGCACTTCTCAGAATCGGCAGGGTGTGGCGTACCTCGCAGCCAGATACAGCCGTCGGGCTTCATCGAAAAGCTGATGTTCGGGAAGACCGTGTAGTGATAGTGGTCGGTGAGCTGCTCATCGGAGTACGACGAGAAGTCGTAGCCCTTTGACTCACCGAGTTCCCGCTTCCGGTGCTGCAGGGCCGAGCGCAGCCCATGGATGTTGTCGCGGTAGGGCTCAGGGTCAAGCTCCCAGAAGTCAAGCTCGGGGCCGAGGCTCTTGAGAGCGCGGTCGACGCGGCCCTCGTAGTGAGGGCCCGGACCACCGCCAGGCATCAACATCCGGGCATGACCTGATGGATAGAGATCGAACTGGCAACCGGTGTGATGTTCGTTCATCAAGTGGATCGTCTCCGGATGAACGAAGGGGAGGTGGTAGCTCTCGTTGAAGTTGTCCTGCACACATTTCCAGTTCCAGTCCCCCACAATGGTCACCCAGTGGGTGCGCTTCATGTCCTCCATGCGGTACGCATCGAGGTGGTCGGCGACGGGGTCCAGCCAGGAGCGGAGGTCATCGCATGCGGGGTCCATGTTGAACCAGATGAAACCCGCCCATGTGTCGCAGGGGATCTCCACCAGGTTGCGTTTGCCACATGGCGTTCCTTGCGGGAAGTCGTCCTCGTCGTACACCCAAGTGAGCACGCCCGCGGTGTCGAACCGCCAGCCGTGATAGGCGCACTGGAACTCGCCGTTGGCCAGGCTGCCTAGCTCGCTGTGGACGAGGCGATTCCCACGGTGCTGGCAGACGTTGAAGAAGGCGCGGATCTGGCCGTCATCGCCGCGGGCACACAGGATGGAGTCGCGGCCGATTTCGTAGGTGACGTAGTCGCCGTGATTCGGTACTTGTTCTACCCGTCCCGCGACCTGCCAGACACGTGGCCAGAGGCACTCCCATTCCTGCTGGAAGAATTCCTGTGCGTAATAGCGATCACCGCTGATGGGTCGATTACTCAGCGTCGGCTCCGGGGCCTTCTCTCGGGTGATGCCGCGGGGATCGGCGACGTCGCTCATGACAGTCCCTCGTTCGTGTGGGCCCAGCATACCGGGCGTTCAACTCCCGAAATCTTTCGCCCCGTCCACTTCGCCAGCGAGACAAGCGTCGCGAAGCCGGGGCTTGTTGATCTTGTCCGTCTGCGTGAACTCGGTCAGGGTGGTGTCCCGCGTGCGCGAACCTAGATGTGCGGGAAAGAGGGAGTCATGGGTCTATTTGAGAATTTTCGACTGGATGGCAAAGTGGCCGTCGTAACTGGAGGCGGACGCGGGATCGGACGAGGAATCGCGCTGGGCATGGCCGAGTGCGGCGCCGACGTCGCCGTCATCGCCCGTCGCCAGGCTGATATTGACGCCGTTGCTGTCGAGGTTGCCGATCGTGGCCAGCGATGCCTCGCAATCTCCGCTGACGTCATGGACTGGGAGGCTGTTCCATCGGCACTCGACACCGTCGTCGACAAGCTCGGTGGCCTGGACATCATGGTCAACAACGCTGGCGGCAACCTGGATCGGCGCATGTATTCGCTGCCGGAGATCTCGCTCGAGAAGTTCGACGAGCAACTTCACCTCAACATGAAGACAAAGTGGTGGGGTGCACGTCAGGCCGCCGAACGCATGCCCGACGGGGGACGCATCATCTCAATCATCTCCATCGCGGCCCACAAGCCAATGCCAGGATTCGGGGTCTACTCTGCGGCCAACATGGGAATGATCGCCATGAGCAGGACCCTCGCCGTAGAACTGGCGCCGCGTCGCATCACCGTGAACTGCATCGCGCCGGGTGTGGTCGTGACCGAGATGCTCCGTGAGACGCTGCACATGACTGACGAACAGGTCCAAGAGAGACTTGTACCTCGCATCCCACTTGGCCGCGCCGGCCTTCCCGAAGACTGCGCGGCAGCCGCTGTTTTCTTCGCCTCCCCGGCTGCCGAATGGATCACCGGTCAGTTCATCGACGTCGCCGGTGGCGAGTAACACACCCTGCTGAAGGTGCGGCAACGCTATATGAGGCCTTAAGTCTTCCTCAGAACCCCAAGCGGTCGACAAAGGAGACGTGCAGGCCATCGAAGGCTCGGAGTGTGAAGTTCACCTGATGCTGGAAACTGTTCTCGTCGGCGGCGAACGCGAGGTCGTCGAGACGGTTCAGGATGGTTTGCCAAGCGATCGTCTGTTCGAGGCGGGACAGGCCCGAACCGGGACAATGGCTCTCGCCGAGCGAGAACGCAAGGTGGCGCTGCGAGTTTGGGCGACCCAGATCGATGTCGTTGGGACAAGCGAACTGGGCCGGGTCGCGGTTCGCTGCGGCGTAGCGCACGTGGACATGAGATCCCTTTGGAATCTCGACACCGCCGAGAACTGTGTCCTCTGCGGTGTGACGATCCATTCCCTGTGTGGGTGACTCGAGCCGAAGCACTTCATCAACCCAGCGCGGAATTTTATCGGGGTGTTCTCGGAGGAGATCTTGGATCTCGGGGTGCTCGATCAGTAACCACATCCCGGAAGTGAGAGCAAAGGTCGTCGTCTCGTTTCCGCCGATGTACAGATGGTCGATGATGTTGATGATTTCACCATCGGTCAGCATCCGAGTCTCGTTGGGCAGCTCGACTGGGGTGTTCGTCACATAGCTGACAACATCGTCGGCCGGGTTCGTTCGCTTCTCTTGGATTTGGGCGTGGATGTACCGTTGAAATTCGACGCTGAGCTGTGCCACTTCGCGTTCCTGATCAGCGTCCAGTTGCCCCGAGAATGGTGCGACCCATGCTTCGCTCCATCGCTTGAGTCGCGGGATGTCCTCGAGGGGGAAGCCCATCATCGTCGTGATCACCGTCACCGGAAGCGGAATCGCGAACGCCTCCATGAACTCGACATGGTGGGTGCCGTCGGAGGCCCGCGGCGTGGCGAGCATGTCGCCAATGAGCCCGTTGACAGCCCCGGTTATGAATTCGCGCTGGCGTTCTGCGCCCGCGACGTTGAAAAAGCCGTCGATGAGATCGCGGTATCTTCGATGCCGCGGTGGGTCGGCAGCCAGTGGCAAGATCTTGGGCCAACCGTGCTCGTTGTAGTAGTCGGTTGCCTCCTGATCCTTGAGTAACGGTCGAACCGCACCAGCGCCACGCCGGAACAGGTCCGTCCGCCGCATGACCGTGGCGATCTCCTCATAGCGGGTAACAAAGTAGGTGCTGGTTCCCGGCACGTGGTAGACGGGGCATTGGTCGCGGAGGAGGTCGTAAGTCGGGTACCAGTTTTCGATGGTCTCGGGGGCGTAGACGTCAACATCGTCCACAGTCACGGGATTTCCCGGCGTTGCCATGTTTACCCCTCCCTCAACTTGTTCGATCCGATGCTAGCGGTAGGGTCCGAACCGACAACCGTTCGAAAACGAGACTACCGACGGTAGGCGCATCGGGCCATGCGTCGTGCATTGGCTAGACATGTTCGGATCGTCGCCGGTTCCGCAGGGGCATAGGCCACGCGATCGCGTGCCGTCTCGCCGCGGAACGTGGGTATCGACTCAGCGGCGGTCGTTGCCTACGATCTGGACATGACTACGGACGGGGTGACTCAGCAGATTCGCAACGCACTCCTGTCCTATTGCAGGGGCATCGATCGCTTGGACCCGGTGGTCCTCGCGGCTGGCTTCCATCCAGGCGCGGAGCTACGGGACTACGGCGCCGAGCCGATGTCTATCGAAACGTTCGTCGAAGTAGCGCTGGCGTCGCTTCGGCGGCGCTTCATCTCGACCCAACACCGCGTCAGCAACATGAGCATCGACTTCGATAGTGACGAGGCCGGGGCGCTGGTGGAGACCTACGTACTCGCGTTCCACGTCTCCGCCGCCGATGGCCACCATTTGTTGCACACATTCAACGGCCGGTACATCGACCGGTTCGAAGAACGCTACGGAGCGTGGAAGATCGCGACGAGGACACTGCGAAACGACTGGTCGAAGATCGAGCCGATCGATCGAACTATGAGAGGCAATTGGGTGGCCAGCGGCCGTGTGGGTGACTCCGATCCCCTATGGGACTGAGCCCGCTGTTCTGAAGGTGAGCCCGCAGGGTTTGCCACCACGCCCGGCCTTCGAAATGGCAGTATCTACAACATTCCTGGCAACGTCGGCGGTGTCCCGTCAATGCGAGTCTGGGCCAGAGCGACTGCCTGGTCGCCGTAGTGGGGGTGGGGGAGAATCCAAAATCGGTCGTCGCTGATTGCCTCCGCGACCACCGCGGCGACTTGGTCGGGGGAAATAGCCTCGGGGTGCTGCATGCCGAACGTCTCCTTATCAACTGAAGACGGGTCAGTGCCGGGGCGGTTGCGATGGCTCGTGTTGATGTTGGTGGTCACCACCCCGGGACAGAGCACCGAAATCGACACTGGGGTTGGGATCAGCTCGTGGTACATCGACTGTGACATCCCAACTACGGCGTGCTTGGCCGCTACGTAGGAGGCGATCGTCGGGAACCCGAGGATGCCGGCGGTGGACGCTGTGTTCACGACGTGGCCAGGCTCGCCGCTGTCGATCATGCGCGGCACGAACGCGTGGCAGCCATGGACGACACCCCACATGTCGACGTCGATGACCCATTTCCAGGACTCGAGGTCGCCAAACGCAGGGCCGAACACCACCACGCCCGCGTTGTTACACACGATGTTGCAGCGGCCATGCTCTTCGAACACACCAGCGGCCAGCGCCTCAACCGACTCCGGTGAGGTAACGTCGCACGCTATCCCGGACGCCGACATCCCCTCCGCGACCAACGCGACGACGGCGTCATCCAGCGCACCCTGTTCGATGTCGGCCACCACGACGTGCACTCCCCGGCGTCCCAACTCACGCGCCATGCCGAGACCGATGCCACTAGCGCCCCCGGTTACCACCGCCACCATGCCTTGTTCAATCTGCATTGTTGCCTCCCTCAGAGTGGCCGGAACCCCCGTGTGAAGCGACTTCAGCGCTCGCAGCAAAAGTCCTTTGTAATCAATAGAACTGTCTTGTCGGGGCCTGGTCGCTCCACGCGTCTCCCACTGCGTGATGATCCCCGGGAAGTCTAGAGTCTGCCTCATGCCCCGGGACCCCATTGCCGAACTTGTTCATCTCTACGCCGATGCTGTGGTGCATCACGACGGCGACCAGTGGGGCGCCTGTTGGGCCCCTGATGCACATTGGGAGCTTGGCAGGGGCCGTCGGGTCGAGGGACGCGACGCGATCCTTGATCTGTGGCACACAGCGATGGGCACCTTCGCTGCTGTCGTCCAGACCGTCCTCAATGGCAGCTATGAACTCGATGACGACGCCGGAACCGGCACAGGCCGCTGGTATATACAAGAGCATTTCCAACGAGACACTGGCGACAAGGGCAAACTGTTAGCGCACTACAACGACACGTACGTGCGCGTTGACGGCAGATGGCTGTTCAACAGCCGTGAGTTGGTCATTCACTATGGAGGCCCACAGGACCTGAGTGGGGACTTCCTAAACGCCTGGGGTTGATGTTCGGGGCATCTACAACCCGACGGCAAACTCCCAAGGTGTAGGACTGGGGGCGAGCCACCACGGGACCCGGTGAGCAATGGGGGTAAAGCCTTAGCTATCAGAGAATTAGATCAGCGGATCGGTTTTCGCCCCGTATACGCGATCAGCTGACTAAGGGGATCAGCTACTTGGAACACGTTCGCAAATCTCATGTTCGGCGTGAATTCATACGTGATTCAGGAATTAGCCAGCACTATTCAGGTTCTCGTTTGTCGCCATCACTGTGCCGACGGTAGTTCTGCAACGCCACCTCAACCATGGGTCGTCGCTTTTCGTCGCTGGTTTCGATGTAGCTTCCCGGATCCTTCTCACCTAAGCGAGCGAGCACGTACATGGCGTGTGCGGCCTGAGTGTGCGCTGTGAAACCCTGTGTTTCCTCTGCGTGATTTACCGCCATCTTCATCATCCGTAGTTGGAACGGGTCGTTCTCGGCCACTCTTCGCGCCCAATCTGTGGTGTGATCAACGAGATCAGCAACAGGGATCACCTGGTTTACCAGGCCTAGCTCGCAGGCTTCGTCAGCGTCGATGAAGCGACTCTCGAACAACAGTTCCTTCACTTTCCTTGGGTGGAGGTCCCATGGCATGCAGAAGTATTGGAAGTGGCTTCCTAAGAACATCGCATTGCTCGCCGCGAAAATGACGTCCATTGCGGATGCGATCATCCAACCGCCAAAGATGCAGTAGCCCTGCACGGCAGCCACGGTTGGTTTCGGTATTTCCCGCCATCGCTTGGTGTTGGCATAGAACTGTTCCCAGGTTCGGTCGTACCAGCCTCTGATGCCCTGCTCCCAGGGGCGGTTTTCGCGATCTGCGACCTCATCAGGGGTGCCTAAGTCATGACCTGCAGAGAAGTGATCGCCGGCACCGAAAAGACAGATGACGTTGACGTCTGGGTCCTGCGCCGCGCCAATAAACGCTTCGTCGAGTTCCTCGAGCAGGAGCCGACTCTGTGCGTTCCGGTACTCGGGTCGGTCAACGGTGATGTGCGCTACTCGATCAGCCACCTGGTAGCGGATGTACTGCCCAGACTCACCCAGCTGTGTTTTAGTCATGGCACCGTAGTAGCACGCCGGCAGGTGCTCATCAGCCAATTGCCGCCTCAGCGAACGCTCTGATCTCGCGTAGCGGGTCCGGTCCAGCGGGGTTATAGATGATCTCGGTCGTTCCCGACTCGGCGGCCTCGGAGATGCGTTCACGCATATATCCAATGTCACCTACCCATGAACGACTCCAGTCAAAGCCGTCGCTTGCGGCGTCAACCAAGATTCTGTCTCGGTCAGTTAAATGAGTAGCGTGACCCTCGTGGACGGCTAAATGCGCAGCTTCAGGCGGCCGATCAATTTCCAGTTGCTCAAGGTAGGCCGGACCTCCAGGTACCGTTTGCAGGCGTTGCGGTGAAGCTTCCCATGACGAGTGGTGCGACATCACCCACCACGGTCCTGCGGCATCGATTACCCGGTTTGAGTTCGAATCTTCTCCAGACTCGAGGACCGTGCCGTGCACCATCTGCACGAAGGTATTCCAAGATCCGTCGCCTGGTCCGAGGGTCATCACTCCGTCCGCGATGTCACGAGTGATGCCCTGACCTTTCGGTCCGAGTGCCGACAAAATGATTGGAACCTCTACCGGCCGGGCCGTCGCCAGGTTCGGATGGTGAATCATCTGGCAGGGGCGGCCATCAATCTCGACAACCTCGCCCGCAAGGAGCGACTTAAGTTGTTGCACGTACCGAGACATGTCAGCCCAAGGAACGGCCTTTTGTCCGAGCACTCGTCGCGCTGTGAACCCCGTGCCGAGGCCAACGGTGAGTCGCCCCGGCCACATCCGTTCCATCGTCAAAATCGCCGATGCCGTTGTCATAACATGTCGGAGGTTTGGCACAAGCACCGCCGTACCCAGGCCGATTCGCTCGGTGCGTTGAGCCACCAGGCCCATTGTCAGCCACACGTCTTCCCAAATCGCGGCCGAGTCGTACAGCCACAAACGTTCATACCCGACTCTCTCAGCAAGATCTGCCGCCTCAAGGGCCAAGGGGCCCGGCGCAACCCCCACAGAAATCAAAGGATCGTTCATCTCGGCATAAGCCTCAAAAAGCCGTCCAAGGCGTCGTTAACCATCTCGGGGTGGGTCATGTTGGGAGCGTGGGCGGCTCCAGGAACTCTCAGCAGGCCGCGACAATCAGACAACGACTGGGAGAGAGCTTCAGCGGCTTCAATTGGGATCGCCTGGTCGGCTTCTCCGTGGATGATCAACACCGGGCAGTTCACCTCACCCATGCGATCTGTAATGTCGTCGCGAAACAGAAGGGCCTCCATCGGATGGTGAAGTGTCGACCTATCGCGTGCCTCCCATTTGGCAATCCACTCCGAGTTGAGTTTCGAATCTCCGATGATCATTCCCGCGACTGTTTGCCCCAGTTCTCCAAGGGGCTGGTCGATTTGCCATTGACGGAACATGGCGCCGTACCCTTCGACTTGCTCATCGGTAAATGCGCCCGCTTCACTATCGATGAGCACTACTGCGGCGACTCGATCGGGATGGGCGAGAGCCGCACGAAGTGACAAGAATCCGCCTTGGCTCATTCCAACAAACACGGCTCGGTCTATTCCTAGATGATCCAATAGGGCAACCGCATCATTTGCGGAGTCCCAATAAGAAAATGGTTCCTCCGCTGGTGTTTCACCGAAGCCGCGTTCATCCCACGCTACGCATCGAAAGTCATCTTTCAGCGCAGCGACCTGCTGATCGAACATCGTCAGATCCATGAGAAAGCCATGGCTGAATATCACAGCCAAACCCTCGCCACCTGAATCCGCATAGTTAATTGCTTGCCCATTGACGTTCGCTACAGGCACAAGAACCCACCTTCCACTACTTCAAGGAATTCAAATTGTCACACATGTTTCAAGCCTCTCGCATTTAACTCCCCGACCAGAGTTGCCATTTGCCCCATGAACGTCCCAGCTAGTCAGCGGTCTCCGACGATGCTTGTAAGCTCACTTACGAGAACCTCGGGGGTGAAAAGTGGCGGATTACGACATCCACATCCAAGGCGGCACCATCGTCGACGGTACGCGAGTGCCCCGCTACCAGGGTGACCTGTGGATAAAAGAGGGATCGATCGCTCAGATCGGTGGACGCAATCATGGCACTGCTGCCCAGACAATCGACGCTACCGGACAGATAGTCGCGCCCGGGTTCGTGGACTTACACACTCACTATGACGCCCAGATCCGTTGGGATCCGTGGTGCACCATTTCAGGCTGGCATGGTGTCACGAGCGTGGTGCTAGGCAACTGCGGGTTCGGCTTCGCTCCGGTGAAACCCGACTTTCGTGACCGATCAATGCTGACCATGACCCGCACCGAGGCCATCCCCTACGAAACGATGAAGCAGGGCATGGAATGGGAATGGGAAACCATCCCCGAGTACCTGGACAGCCTGGAGGCCGCTGCGAAGGGCGTCAACTGCATCCAGTACATGCCCACTGCCTCGTTAATGACCTATGTAATGGGTCTTGAAGCGGCCAAGACACGGCCTGCCAATGATGTCGAGCGCAAGGAGATGCAGCGTCTCTTGCATGAGGGTATGGACGCCGGCTTATGTGGCTTTTCCATTCAGCGGCTCGGTCGGAACAGCACCCAGGCCGACTACGACGGCACCCCAATGGTCACTGACACCATGGTCGATGACGACATCCTCTCGCTAGCGGAGGTACTCGCCGAACGCGATGAGGGCTTTATTCAGATCACACAGGCGACAGGTCGCATCAAGAGAGATCTGGCCTTCGTTGAGAAGTTGGCTGAAGTCTCGAGGCGACCAATCATCCACAACGCCATCGCCCCGCTGCGCAGGAACCCAGACCCGCACCGCAAGTCACTCGCGTGGGTCGACCGATGTCGGGAACGCGGACTGCAGGTTTACGGCCAATGTGCGACGGTGCGCTCGGGGTTTGCCTTCACCCTCGAACACTGGAACCTCTACGACTTCTCCAGTGCTTGGCGAGAGCTCACGACGGGAACTAAGGAAGAGAAACTGGCCAAGATGGCTGACCCGGAACTTCGCGAAGACGTGATTCGTCAATCTGACGAGAAGGCCGCTCAATTCAAGGTGCTTCAGGCCGGTTTGGGGGGTGCGCTCCCAAGTCTCGTGATCCAGGGTGTGAATCGCGAGGACAGCCTGCAAAAGTACGTAGGCCGGTCCCTCGGAGACATCGCCGCCGAGGAGGGAAAACATGTCGTCGAGGTGATGCTCGACTTGTCCCTTGAAGGAGATCTCAACGTCGAGTTCCTCGGACCCAACAAGGGCTCCAACGCCGACTTCATGGCCGAGATGATGGACAACCCGTACGCTCTGCCGGGCGTGTCCGATGGTGGGGCGCACACCAAGTTCTTCACCGGAGGAGCCTGGAGTACCGATTTTCTCTCGTGGTTGGTGCGCGACGAGGGCAAGATCACTCTCGAGGAGGCTCATTACAGGTTGTCAGCTTTACCCGCTCACGCTGCGGGCTTTCGCGATCGGGGAGTCCTGCGCGAGGGCGCAGCCGCCGACGTCGTGGTCTATGAGATGGAGGAGTTGGCTGTCGATCCAGAGTGGATCGGTGAAATCGCCGAAGATCTCCCGGGAGACGAGTGGCGACGAATTCAGCGGGCCAAGGGATATTCCAGCATCATCGTAAACGGCGAGGTCACTTTCGCCGATGGTGAATGTACGGGAGCAACACCGGGACAGCTTCTACGTCACGGACGCGGCTGAGCTCGCGCTAAATCACGCGAGTAACGATGTGGCTGCTACGGCGCCATGACTCCTTCTTGCCCGCCCCACTAGGTTCACGCACGGGGATACCACCATGAGCGAGTTCACGCCCGACGAAGTATCGAAGCTGCGAGAGCTTCTTGAGATCGAGGAAATCCGCAAGGTGCGACTGTTGTACAGCCACCTGATGGATAGCCACCGAATAGACGAGCTCGCCGATCTCTTTACCCCCGACGGCGTGTGCGTGTTCGGTCCGTTTGGTCGATGGGAGGGCCGCGAGACAATTCGCGCCAACTTCTGGGAGGTCGAAGGTGGCGACCATGACACGTACCGGGCGATCCACAACACCTGCGATCACTGGGTTGAGCTCACCGGACCTGACACTGCGGTCGGTCGGGCCTATCTGATCGACGTCGTCACGGACCGCCCACCAAAGGATCACCCACTGGTCGTCCTCGGCGTCTACGACGAGGACTATGTCAAAGTCGACGGCGCCTGGAAGATCGCCGCGTGCCGGCTCCAATTCATGTGGCCGGAGCGCAACACCTCGGACGGCTACCCAGGGCCTTTCCCACCGACTTAGCAGATCCAATTTGCAATCGATCGTTACCAGACGTGCTCATGTTGGCGTGGATCTTCTGCATGGAAGCCCTTCAGAGTTAGCCTCGGGTCAGGCTCCGGTCAGCGTTCATGGCGTCGAGCATCTTCTGAACGGCTTTCGTCCAGTGAGGATGGGTGAAGATCCAGAACTGCTCTGAGGCGATGGCTTCAACAACCATGTCGCCAACTTCATTGGGGTCCATCCCGTTGTCGAGCACGTCCTGTATTGATTTCGCCACCTTGCCAGAGGTCTTGCCGTCGGTCTTTGGTTTTGCTTGGCCGGGCCTGTACTCGACTGAATGTCGGCTGATGTTGGTGTTGATTGGCCCAGGACACAGAACTGAGGCATGCACTGGGCTGTTACGACCGCGAAGATCTCGTTCGAGGGTCGCCATAAGGGCGACGACGCCGTGTTTGGCAACGTTGTAAGCGCCCATCATCTGAGCAGCCACCAGGCCTGCCATGGAGGAAGTCGAGTTGATATGACCTTCCTCTTGTTGTTCGATGAGAGGAAGAAACACGTCAACTCCGTAAATCGGACCCCACAGGCAGACATCAATAATCCACTTCCAGTCGGCAAGCTTCATCGAATGGGTCGCTGTGGGGATACCAATCCCCGCGTTGTTACACAGCAGGTGAACGGCGCCATACTCCGCGATCGTGGCGTCCGCTAGAGCTTGGATTTGCTCATGGCTCGACACATCGCAGCGCATGCCGATCACCTGCGAGCCGCCGGCTTCGAGTTCTGCCACTGCTGCTTGTAGTGCACCGTCGTCAAGGTCAGCGATAACCAGACGCATGCCGGACCGAGCGAACGCCCGCGCCATTCCGAGGCCAATTCCGCTCGCGCCCCCAGTGACCACGGCGACCCTGCCATCGAGTTGCTTCATGATTTCCCCTTCTGCATTTCCAGGAAGATGATGCCACGAGAGATGCCATTGGGAAGTATCGGTATTTCCTGTGTCGTGAGATCCGGTTTACACCAATCAGGGTGGGCGCTACAGGACACGACGCAACCTGACAAACTTGCGCTGTGCGTCCCGCATCTTTGTTCTTGGCCTTAGGGCTGTTGGTCTCGGGTTGTGCGACCTCAAATTCTTCCGAGGTTGAAACGCTAGAAGAGAGAACGCAAGATCCCGAGCAACAACAAGACCTGCCCACGTCCACCACGCAACACTCCCCGACCGCAGTGTCGTCATCGGCCACTAGCACCATCTCACCGACAACAACTGCAGCTTCGCCCTACCGCGAACCAAGCAAGCCGAGTATGGATCCAGATCTCTGCAGGCTGGCTGACCACCGCGGGTTGACCCGGTACGTGTACCACGAACCCATGGTTGAGGGAGTCGATTACACGCATCGACAAACGCACCCAGAACACAACGTGGTCAATGTGAACCCGATGTACTCGACCGGCTTTCCAATGGTTCCCGACATGAACCCCTCGGTTGGGACACTCGAACTCGCTTTGCTCGCCATCGACTTTCCGGACTCGCCCGGTTCCGAAAGCCAACTAGACCAGACCCGAACCATCGCCGATGAGGTCACCGAATACTTCCGGATCGCATCAGGTGGGCGACTGCACACGAACTTCCGGTTCGGAGACCGGGTGTTCCGAGTACCTAAGGATTCGGGCACCTTTGGTCTCCAAGCGCACGGCCACATCGGGCGAGATCTCACGATCGAGGTCGTGAAAGCCGCGGACCCACACATCGATTTCAAGGGCGTGCATTCGCTTTTGATGCTCATACCAGAAACAAACACCAAGATCGCCAACGACTGGCACAAACCGCCTCAACCCATAAGCGAAGGCAGCAACGCCGACCTAGACCCCGTCATGACCGACGAGGGGGCGATCCGTGCTTGGGTGGGCAACGGGTACATCTTTTACCGACCTGACATGGTCGAGAAGGGTGGAGTCGCCATGTTCTACGTTCACGAAACGCTCCACGACATAGGGATACCCGACGTCTACCGCTACGGGTACCACGCCGTCGACGAGATCTTCGGTGGCGGTCTGGCGATCGTGCCGATGGGTGAATGGGCGGTCATGTCGGCCCAACACGGGAATGCTCGTGAGGTCATTGCTTGGCACCGGTGGCTTCTCGGATGGTTGGGTGACGAGCAGGTCTACTGCCGTCCATCCGACTCGCTGACTGGCGTCGAAGTTTCTCTGTCTCCGCTCACACGGGAAGAGAAAGGGTACAAGGCGGCGATGATTCCGGTAAGTGACCGCAAAGTCATCGTTGTCGAATCGAGACGTGCTGAGGGCTACTCGGCAACTGCCGGGAACATGGCGATCGCGGTCGACGTCGACGGGATTCGTAAGCGGAGGTCGTTACGGGATTATGGCGCCGAGGGGTTACTGGTCTACACCTACGACACATCGGTTATAGACGGAACCGGGCAGGCTTGGGTCCAAATCCCCGACGGCCGACCATCTGAATGGGGACCGGCAACGTGTCCAATCACCGAGTGCTTTCGCCCGGAGGAGCTCGCTACTGTCCGAGAGAACCCGTGGCTCGTATGGGACCCTGACAATCCAGACAACATTTTGGTCGAGACGCATCTTGATCCGCTCCTACGTCCCGGTGATTCGATAACCGTCGAAGGCGTAACCATCGAATTGATCGAGTCGGGCAAATCCGACAGAGTTCGAATAACTCGGAACTAGGCGGCGAAAGACCTGTCGGGTTGAAGGTCGAACACACCGACAAGCGCCCATCCATTGTTGAGTCTCTATGTGGGCGCTACATCGCTTGAATCCCGAAATATAGAGTTGCAGGCGTTGACCGACACCGAGGGACGATTAGGCGCGACTCATGAAAATAGGATGGGCGTCAATGGGGGATCTTTTGCGGGATCCCATTACCGGCGAACTTATGTCACAAGTCGAGCGGCACCGAATGTTGGTGGAAGGCGCCGTGACGGCAGAAGAAGCGGGTTTTTGGAGTGCGTCCTTAGGCGAGCACCATTTTTGTGACTACGTCGTTTCGGCTCCGCCGGTCGTCTTGGCGGCAATTGCGGAGCGAACATCAGAAATTCGGCTGGGAACCGCTGTGGCGTTGGGCGCAAATAACGATCCGATTCGCCTAGCCGAGGATTACGCGACCTTGGATGTTCTCTCAGGGGGTCGGGTAGAGCTGGTCGTTGGCCGCGGCAATCTGTACGAACACACCTATGACGCGTTCGGTCAGGATCCGGGGCTTTCACGACCAATGTTCGAGGAGCGCGTAAGTCTGTTAGTCGAGGCATTGGGAAACGAACAGTTGGATTGGTCTGGTGAATTTCGTTCTCCTTTTCGCAACTACACCACTCAACCTCGCCCTCTCCAAGACCCCGTTCCCATATGGGTGGGAGGGGGCAGCTCGGTCGAATCCGCGGAGTACGCAGCCAAGATGGGATTACCCCTTATGCTTCCGGGCATTTTTGGCCCCCCAAGAATCTTTATCCCACTGGTAGAGCGATACCGAGAGGCTTGGCAAGAGCATGGCCACCCAAGCCAAGACTGTCTGGTGGGAACTATTGCTCATACCTTTATGGCCGCTTCAAGCCAGGAAGCATTCCGCGTCAGCGCTCCTCGTTTCAAGGTCTACATGGAATGGGTACGAGATCTGTTACGTCTGAGTACACCCGCGCTGGGTGACCTCATCAGAGAGACTGATCTCAAGGAGATGACTGAGCGGGGTCCGACCGTGTGTGGAAGCCGCGAAGAGGTGCTGGACAAGATGTCCACTTACCGCGACATTCTCGGATTGGATACTTACCTCTTGATGTGTGATCTGGGCGGTATGCCAGCCCCTGAACTCACCGAAACGCTCTTCGCTTTCGGCTCGGAGATCCTTCCCGAGTTCAGGCAATAAGTCACCCGGCCAAGGCGGCTGCCGTCTGTAAATAGCTCGCCTGTCAGTCTCTCACCCCTGCGGCGAATACAACCAGCGCCTACCGACGCCGCTACCAGGACCGATCTGTAAGACTCGTTAGATATGGATATGGAAACGCTCTTGGCTAAGCAGGAAATCACCGATGTTGTGTACCGCTATGCGCGTGGCATAGACCGAATGGATTTCGAACTCGTTAGATCCTGCTATCACCCCGACGCTTACGACGATCACGGATCGTTCAAAGGCTCTGTCGATGAGTTCATTGATATGGCTAAAGATTTCATGCCTCGTTGGACGGCAACAATGCATTTCATGGGCAATGTCCTTGTCGACGAAATCGACAGAGATTGTGCTAGGGCCGAAACCTACGCTGTGGCCTACCACCGGCGAGAATTCCCCAATAAAGAAGGCAAGGACGACATTTTCGGAATCCGGTATGTCGACCGTTTCGAGAAACGAGATGAGCGATGGCTCATCGCTCACAGAGTCGTTGCCACCGAATGGCGGCGAGTGGAAACCGTCCCTTCTGGTGGCCCTCGCGGTGCAGTAGGGGTATGGGGTACCCGAGACGGCAACGACGTCATCGACTGGATCATGGAGGCGAAAGACCCGGCGCTGAGTTGACAAAATCCGTCAACTTGAGCCGTCGTCCCCGGATCAAGTGACAAAGGTCGATATCAAGTGACAAAGGTCGATGCGGCGATCGGCATTTAACAAGAGGAGCCTCACCACAAAGGATGAGGCTCCTCTCCTCGAAGCTTCTGGGTTTCGAGAGGGACAGATATGTCCTCCTAAACCAGTAGTACCGAACCCCTCAACCCACATGGTGACAATCCGCCCCAGCCACGAGAGAAACAAAGCGCGTAGGCTCCGGTCATGTCAGCTAAGTTCCCCCGCTTTGTTCCGTCTTGCCGGAATCTTGAGGGCAAAATCAGTTCGCATGAGAACCACAAGGCCCCTAGGACGACCAGGTGAAGGTTGTCTCACTGATACCACTGGGTCGCACCGCCCGCGATGAGATCGAGAACGTCGACGCCTCAATCGAACTCCATGTAGCTGCAGGGTGGTTCGACGGGGAACTCAGAGACACCTGGGGCGACAAGACCGCCGACTCCTACCTCGGCACACCTCAAGACATCCCGCCTCAAGTGGAACGAGACGAAATACTCGCCGCGGCCGATGTGATCTTGGGCGGTTTCCCCGTTCCGGTTGATCTGGTCGCCCGGGCGCCTCGCCTTCGCTGGTTTCACCAAACACCGGCTGGCGCCAGCAACCTCCATCGATGTGATCTATGGGGCAGCGACGTCATTGTCACAACCTCTCGCGGTCTCGGAAACACCCTTGCGATCGCCGAATACGTGGTGGCGTCATTTCTCCACTTCGCAAGAGGACTTCACCAGGCGTCCATCGACCGCGAAGGCGCCACGTTCGACCGAATGTCGTATCGACCCGCGCTGCTGGCAGGCAAGACAGTCTGTGTCGTGGGGGCAGGTGGGATCGGCCAGGAAGTCGGACGTCTCTGCGCCGCTTTAGGGATGCGGGTCATCGGCACCAGACGCTCACCATCTGACAAACCCCACGGTTTCGATCAGGTCGGCGGACCCGACGATCTACATACCCTGCTGACCGAATCGCAGTTCGTGGCGATCTGTTGTCAGCTGACCCCTGACACCCGCGGCCTTATCGGCGTTGAGGCCTTGGCAGCCATGCCTGATGACGCCGTGTTAGTCAATGTCGCTCGGGGCGAGATAATCGACGAGGACGCGCTAGCAGCCTCACTTCCTCGGCTGAGGGGCGTAGCTCTGGACGTGTATGTAGGCGAGTTCGATCGGCCACCGCCAGATGGCCTGTGGAACAACCCCAAAGTGCTAATCACCCCCCACATCTCTGCCGGCGCTGAACGCTGGTCGCGACGTCCCATTGAACTCTTCTGCAACAACCTTCGTGCACTTATCGCCGGCGACGATCTAGCCAAC
>Ga0209752_1000248_pt1 | contig 26495 bp, 22 predicted proteins | sample METZYME_3_250m_FD_187548 | JGI IMG/M metagenome (GOLD analysis project Ga0209752, IMG submission 187548) | Marine microbial communities from oxygen minimum zone in mesopelagic equatorial Pacific - METZYME_3_250m (SPAdes) (version 2) | ecosystem: Environmental > Aquatic > Marine > Oceanic...
AGATATAAGCATAAAATAATTCTTTTTTAAGAAACTACAGTTTGTTTGTAAACTGCTGTTAGAATGCGCTCTTTGGACCGGTAGTTCAGCATGGTTAGAACGCCTGCCTGTCACGCAGGAGGTCGCGAGTTCAAATCTCGTCCGGTCCGCCATTTTTGACGCAATACACTGAAGTAACTAAACTAAAACGCGATATGGATATAAATTGGTATTACACAGAAGGTGAATTAACCTTGAAGGTTGATGGAGATGAACATAGGTTTTCATTAGAAGAACTTATTGCTGGCTCTTCAGTCTTCAAAGAAAGGAGAAAAAAAGTTCAAACCGTTTTTCTTTTTAGTTTGCTGTTAATAGGCGCAATGCAATTTTTTGGGGGTGGCATGCCATCTGGCCAAAGTGCATATTTCTATATCGGTTACTTTGCTACCCCTTTAATTTTTGCTGGAATAATTGCATTTCTTTCTTACCTTTACTTTAGGTACTCAAAGAAGAAAATTACCAAATTAGAATCTATAGTTAAAGATTATTTAAGCTCTTAGTAATAGGTTCTAGCAGAACCTCCATCAACTTGAATTCCAAGACCTGTCATGTAGGAAGCTCTCTCTGAAGCCAGAAAAGCAACCAGAGCGGCAAGTTCATGAGGTTCTCCTATTCTCTTCATGGGGATATTTTGTGCTGAAAGCTCTTCAACTTCTTCAATAGATTGACCTGTTTGCTTGACCATTTCTGAATAAATACTAGTTATTCGATTGGTACGAGTGCTTCCTGGACAAACAGAATTAACGGTTATACCATCTTTAGCGACTTCATCAGACAAAGCTTTAGCCCAACCCAAAACGCTTAATCTTATGCTATTGCTAAGGAATAAGTTATTTACAGGTGTTTTAACTGATACCGAAGATATATTAATGATTCGTCCCCATTTTTTTTCTTTCATACTTGGTAAAACAGCTTGAGACATTCTTAAAGCTGACATCAAGGTTAAATTAATGGCATTTTTCCAATCCTCATCTGAATGGGATTCAAAAGTTCCAGGAGGAGGACCGCCTACATTGTTGACTAATATTTCAATTTCACCCAATTTATTTTTAACATCCTGCTGTAATTTTTTGATTTGTTCATGAACTGTTAAGTCAGCTTCAAAGACTTCAATCTCTACACCAGTCAGGCCAGCAATTTCTTCTTGAGCAGAGGCTAACTTTTCTTTACTTCTTGAACAGATAGCCACCCTAGAGCCTTCTCTCGCTAATTCTAGTGCAGAGGCTTTGCCTAAGCCTTCGCTGGCAGCACAAACCAATGAAACCTTATTTTCGAGCTGTAAATCCATATTTTCCTTTTTTATTTCTAAGAGGTTATTATGTCGAAAATAAAAGGAGTTAGGTGTATTTATGTCAAAAATTGTTTATTCCAAAATCACTTTTCTGATTCTCTTTCTTTTTTCATTAAACTCTTTTGCTTCTTATGAAGCACGACAAGCCGGGATGTCTCCAGAAAGATTAGAAAAAATAGGCCCTTCTTTATCTAAATATATAAGTGAAGGAAGGCTACCTGGGCTTATTACTGCTGTAGCCAGGAAAGGAAAAGTTGTTCATTTTGAGGTCCAAGGTTATGCAGATGTAGAAAATAGAATACCTTTGAAAGAAGATTCTTTATTTAGAATCTACTCTATGAGTAAACCCATCACAGGTGTAGCCTTAATGATCTTAATCGAAGAAGGCAAAGTAAGACTGAATGATCCTGTTGCCTTCTATATACCAGAATTTGCTACCACTAAAGTCATGAAGGTTAGTGAAGACGGAAGTTTCTTGACTGAAAAACTTAACAAACCCATAACAATAAGGGATTTGGCAACTCATACTTCAGGAATAGCTTATTCATTTACTGCTAACAAACAACTAAAAAAAATTTATGAAGAGAAAAAATTAACTCCCTACTTTTTTATAGACAACATGACAGCCTTCGTTGACAAGGAAGGCTCATTTGCAACTTCTACAAAGGCCTTTGCAGATGTTTGTGAATTTTCTGCTGCTTTAGCCAGAGAAGCCCCTCTGATGCATCAGCCAGGTACACAATATACTTACAGTATGGGCATGGATGTTCTGGGTTGTGTAATCGAGAGAGCTTCAGGACAAACTTTTGACGAATTTTTAAAGGAAAGGATCTTTGATCCTTTAGGAATGTCAGACACTTCATTTGAAGTATCTGAAGATAAAGCTGATAGGTTTACTAATCTTTACGCATCACCCATGGGAGTCAGAAGACTTTCTCCTGAACTAAGTGATTCTCTTTCTAAGGATAAAAGACTGATGGCTTTAGTAGATCCCATGAAGAAAAGTCCTTATTTAGGAAAGGCTACTCTTTTTGATGGTGGATCTGGTCTAGTTTCGAGCACCAGAGACTATTTAGCATTTGCTCAGATGCTAGTTAATGGAGGGTCTCTTGGAAAAGTTAGAATACTCAGTAGAAAATCAGTGGAACTTATGTCCAGCAATCATCTAAAGCCTAATGTAATTAACGCTTCAGAAATGTCTAGGTATATATCTGGAGGAACTGGTTTTGGAATAACTGTGGGAGTAACAACAAACCCTGGCTTGGCGGGAGAATATGGCTCAAAAGGTAAATTTTATTGGGGAGGAGCAGCAGCAACAATATTTTGGGTTGATCCCCAAGAAGAGTTAGTTGCGGTGGCAATGACGCAACTATTAGGCAGTCCATGGCCATTAAGAACAGATTTTGAGGCCTTAGTGTATGCTTCTATTGACGATTAATTTTTAATGATTAAAAAAATATACATATTCTTAGTCTCATTACTTTTTGTCTCTTTACTAGGAGCAAAAGCACAAAATCTGCCAATAATTGACTATAGCTCAGTAACTCACCCTGAAATAGGTTCTGGCGGCATGGTGGTTAGTCAAAGAAAAATAGCCAGCGAAGTAGGCGCTGAGATCCTTAGAGAAGGAGGTAATGCTGTTGATGCTGCCGTTGCGACTGCACTCGCTTTGGCCGTAGTTCTACCTAGAGCAGGAAATCTAGGTGGCGGTGGTTTTATGCTTGTTTATTCTGAAGAACTAAAGAAAACCATAGCCATTGATTACAGAGAGATGGCTCCAATTCGAGCTTCAAGAGATATGTTCCTTGATAAGAAAGGAAATTACGACAGAAAAAAAGCTCAATTTTCTTTGCTTTCTGCAGGAGTGCCAGGAACCGTGGCAGGCTTGTATTACGCGCTCAACAAATACGGGACTTTATCTTGGAGTGAGGTACTAGATCCCGCTATCAAATTGGCAGAAGATGGATTTGTAGTTCCTCATGATTTGTCTTCAGTACTTGCTAATTACAAAAAGCGCCTAACTGCAAATGAAGCAACTGCTAAAGCTTATTATAAAAAAAATAAAGAAACTTATAGTCCGGGAGAGGTTATAAAACTTCCTGATCTAGCCTGGAGCTTAAAAGAACTTAAGAAGGTTGGACCGGATGCTTTCTACAAAGGAAAGATTGCAGGAAAGATAGTTGCTGAAATGGAACTTAATGGTGGCCTAATTACAGCCAAGGATCTAGCTAATTACAAGATTAAGGAAAGAGAGCCATTGAGAGGAACTTTTAAAGGGTATGAAGTAGTATCCATGCCACCTAGTAGTTCTGGCGGTGTTCACCTTATCCAGATGCTGAATATGCTTGAACCTTTTTCTTTAAAAGAGATGGGCTTTGGTTCGGCTCAGTCTATACATCTTATGTCAGAAGTAATGAAGAGAGCTTATGCTGATAGAAGTAAGTATTTAGGAGACACTGACTTTGTGTCTGTACCGTTAAAAGGACTAACTGATAAAGAATATGCAAAAGCCCTACTTAAAGAGATTTCTTTAACAAAAGTGACCCCATCTAAAAGTATTTCTAGTGGAAATCCATTGCCTTACGAGAGCCCAGACACTACTCATTTCTCAGTAATGGATAGTGAGGGTAATGTGGTCTCTAATACTTATACACTTAATTTCTCTTACGGTTCAGGAATAGTCATTCCAGGTACTGGTATTCTTATGAACAACGAAATGGATGATTTTTCATCCAAAAAAGGGGTACCAAATGCTTATGGCTTAGTGGGGTATGAAGCCAATGAAATTGAGGGCCAAAAAAGGCCTTTAAGCTCTATGACACCCACTATTGTATTCAAGAACAAAAAACCTTATCTCGTTTTAGGAAGTCCAGGAGGAAGTAGAATAATTACCACAGTGTTGCAAGTAGCACTAAATGTTTTGGAACATGATATGAGCGTAAAGCAAGCAGTCGTTAGCCCTCGTGTTCATCACCAATGGCTGCCTGATGTACTTCTTATGGAAGAAGGGTTTAGTCCAGATACTGTAACCTTACTTGAAGAAATGGGTCATACCATTAGATCATCAAGAACCATGGGAAGTGTTCAAGCTATCATTTACAAAGATAAATACTTTTACGGAGCTGCAGACCCACGAAGACCATCTTCTGGTGCCGTAGCTGTGAATCCCTAATTTATGAAAAGAAGCGTAATTTTAACTGTATGGGTATTTGTTGCTTTTATTTATTTTAATCTTTTAGTTGCGGCACCTGATTCCATTTTTCGTTACTCCGATAGAGTTCATCCTGATATAGCTGATTCTAATATGGTGGTAAGTCAGAACCAGATTGCCACTGAAGTCGGTTACCAAATACTTGAGCAAGGGGGGAATGCGGTCGATGCTGCTACAGCAATTGGATTTGCTCTTGCGGTAACTCTACCAAGAGCAGGAAATCTTGGCGGTGGCGGTTTTATGCTCATATATGATTCTTCTACTAAGAAGGTATCCACCATAGATTATCGTTCTGCAGCACCCGAAAAAGCCAAGAGCGAAATGTTTTTGAACAAGAATGGAGGAGTTATCAGATACGGTTATATAGTCACCGCCGTTCCAGGAACTGTAGCTGGGTTAATTAAAGCTCATGAAGAACACGGAAATTTATCTCTGCAAAAAGTTATTGAACCTTCAATAGATTTAGCATCAAAAGGTTTCAGAGTGACCTATGATCTTTTCCAAGCTCTTAATTTTGGAAAAGTCTCTCTATTGGAAGACAGAACCAGTAAGACTAAATTTTATGATTCAGACCAAAACACTCTTTCAGCTGATTCATTATTGATTCAACCTGATCTAGCTAAAACATTAAGGCTGATTAGCACAAAAGGAAAAGATGGTTTCTACAAGGGTAAAACAGCTGAATTAATTTCACAGGCTTCGAAAGATAACGGCGGTTTAATTACCCAAAAAGACTTAGCTTCTTATGAAGCGAAAGAAAGAACCGCTATTAGAACAAGTTATCGAGGATATCAAGTGGTAACTATGCCTCCCACAGCAAGTGGAGGGTTGGTGCTATTGCAAACCCTAAATATTCTTGAAAACTTTAATTTGAGAGAACAAGGGCACAATTCAGCGAATGCAATTCATCTTTTATCTGAGAGTATGAAGAGGGGGTATGCTGATAGAACTCGCTATCATGGGGACCCTGATTATTTCCCAGTGCCAATTGATCAACTGATTAACAAAGATTATTCAAAGGAAAGGGCTCTTTCTATAGATTTAGACAGTGTTACACCTTCAAGTGAAATATTTCCAGGAAAAATTATTGTTGTAGATGAAAGTCCTGATACCACTCACTTTTCTGTAATTGATTCTGAAGGAAATGCCGTATCCAATACATATACCTTAGGATCATCATTTGGTTCAGGAGTCACCGTGCCCGGTGGCGGTTTTTTACTAAATAATCAAATGAGAAACTTCTCTCATTCATACGGAAAGTCTGAACGAATAAGCTTATCAACCAGTCCAGCAAATAGGTTACAACCTGGTAAAAGGATGATTAGTACACAGACCCCGACCATGGTTTTCGATCAAAAGGGTAATTTATTTATGATTCTCGGCTCTCCTGGTGGAGGGAGAATACCTAACATTGTCGCTCAAGTAATTTCAAACGTTATAGATCATGATATGGGTTATGCCGAAGCAGTTATGGCTCCTAGAATTAACCAAAGACTAGGAGGTAAATTAGAGTTGGAGACAGGATTTAGTAGAGATACTATTCAATTGTTGACTTTAAAAGGGCATAAGCCAACTTCAGCGCCTTCTATGGGAAGTGTCCAAGCTATATTTATTGATAAACCTTTCATTTATGGTGTGGCTGATACAAGGAGACCCGGAGCAGCTGCAAAGGGAAAAACTAATCTAAAGTAAAAAAGCTGGAACCAAAAAGACGGCTACGATAGACACCAAGATAATTCCGATCAGATTTAAAAGAAAACCTGCCTTAGCCATTTGCGGAACCTTTATTAATCCAGAACCAAAAACTATTGCATTTGGAGGAGTTGCTACAGGCAGCATAAAAGCACAACTGGCTGCTATCGCAACGGCAGCCGTCACTAACAAAGGTTCAAAATTTGATTGAAGTGCTATGGCAGCAACCACGGGTAAGAAGGTAGCAGTTGTAGCCATATTAGAAGTTAATTCAGTTAAGAAAATTATCATCGTAACAATTAAAATTACAATGATAATGACACTAACACCCCCAGGAATTAAATTGCCTAACCAGATGGCTAGGCCAGTGCTTTGAACCGCATTAGCTAAACTTAATCCTCCTCCAAATAAAACTAAAAGACCCCATGGAACATTTTCTTGTGCGTCCTTCCAGTCTAAAAGAGGGCCTTTTTTTTCAGCGTTACCACTGGGCAATAAAAATAAAATTAAAGCTGCAATCATGGCTATCCCGGCATCAGACAGATAGGTTAAGCCTGGAAGATTATCTAAAGCACTTCTCGATAGCCAAGCCAAGGCAGTAAGCACAAACACAATAAATACTCTGACTTCTGCGCCACTGAATTTCCCTAACTCAGTTTTAAGCTCAGTTAAAAGAGATCTAGTTTCTGGAGAGGTTTCAAAGTTAACAGGATAGATAACTTTAGTAAGAATTAACCAGCTTATGGGTAACATGGTTGCACTGAGAGGAACTCCAACTTTCATCCAATCCGTGAAACTTATGTCTAGGTTGTAGTTGTCTAACATAAATCCTGCCAGCATACCGTTGGGTCCAGTTCCTATTAAAGTTGACATGCCTCCAATGGTGGCTCCATACGCAATGCCTAAAAGAAGGGCTAATTGAAAATTAATAGCCTGTTTTTCTGAAAGTTCTGTAACAGTGTCTTTCACCACAGTGATAACAGCCAATCCAATAGGGAGGAGCATTATCGTAGTAGAAGTGTTCATAACCCACATGCTTATTAAAGCTGCAGTCAGCATGAATCCGCCTACCAGAGACGCTCCGTTTGACCCCACTGATTCAAGAACAATCAGAGCAATTCTTTTATGAAGATTCCATTTTTGGATGGCTGTGGCTATCAAGAAACCGCCAAAGAAAAGGTAGATAATTTTATTGGCATAAGGAGCAGCTGCTGATTGCACATCGGAAATCCCAAAAATTGGGAAAAGAGCTAGAGGAATTAATGCAGTAACTGCTACAGGTACGGCTTCGGTAGCCCACCAAACACCCATTAACAGGAATAGGGCAGCTGTTCTATGACCTTCTATGCTAAGTCCTTCTGGAGTTGGCATTAGTAGCACTAAAGCTAATGTGCCCAGCCCTAAATAAAATCCTAAATTATCTAAAACTCTTTGCATGAAGAAACTCATACTATAAGAAAAAGGGAGCCTAAGCCCCCTTTTTAATATTTAAGGTCTTTATCTAACACTCATTTGGAAATCAAGATAGTAGTTCCTTCCATAATCTGAATGAGCATCAGCATAGTATCCATAATACCTATCTGCTGTAGGAGCTCTTTCATCGTCAAGATTTTTCACGGCAAATCTAATTCTTGCGTCGTTACCTCTTAAACCAAAACTATAAGACATAGTTAAATCCATAGTTGTCATACTAGGAACTAGGTAAGGTACGCCATCTTTTAAACCTAAAGAAGTTTGCACAAAAGAACCTTTTTTAAGTCCAGTTAAACTGACTCTATAAGGGCCTTTGTTATAAGATAATCTTAAAGAATGCTTGTTGTCGTAGACTCCATCTTTTTCAAGTAGATCACCAAAACCTTTTATAGGAATTGATTCAGGGATTTCTCCAGCATCTTTTTTCGCTTGAAGTTCAGCAAATTGTCCACTGGCTGTTTGCTCAAACTTATCAAGAAATGTTCCGTTGTATCGAAGATCAAAATCTCCAACATCACTTTCAATTCCATATGAAACTAGAACATCGGTACCTTCAACAGTCCTTAAAGCCATATTTTCGTAATCATTTCGAATGTATGTGATTTCCCCAAACGGACATACACCTGCTGCTGCAAAACCAGCTGCGTCTCCATCATCAGGAGCTTCTCTGACAACCAAAGGATCTCCTGCAAAAGTGTCACAATTATTTGTTCCATTTGCAAATCGTAAGAGCATGTCATTGACTGTCTGGTTTTCACGACCGAACAAACCAATGGTTTTATCTTTTTCTAAAGTCCAGGTATCAACGGTAATGATTAAATTATCTGTTGGAGTCAACACAAGTCCGATAGAAGTGTTATCCGATTCTTCAGAATCAAGACCAGCTGCACCAGTTGCCATTCTTTGAATGGTGTATCGAGAATCAGAATCAATCACATTCTCAACGCTTTGCACGGCATTAACTTGAAATGCTGCTCGGTCATACTTTGTTCCCGACCTTACAACAGTTGTTTCATTCACCTGAATAATGTTTGGAGCTCTAAAAGATGTTGACATTGAGGCCCTAAAAAATGCCCACGGGGCTATATCCCAGCCTAAGGCAATTTTTCCTACGGTTGCATTGCCAGAATCAGAGTAATCCTCATTTCTAAGTGCTATTTGCATATTAGCTGATTCAGCTAAAGGAATTTGTAATTCAGTAAAGAAAGAAGTTACATGTCTTCCGCCTGAAACATCTCCTGTTGGCGATGAATTCAAAACATCTGCAACTAATGGATAGGTATCTCCTTCGTAGTCAGTATAGGTAATCGTTCCGTCTAACCTTGGATCTCTATCATCACTCATTTCTTCATCACGATATTCAAAACCTAACAAGACACCTACATCTCCCCCACCTGGAAGCGTCCAGAAATCATTGCTAGACATTTTAAAATCAAACATCGTGAGTTCGCTTTTACCTATTCTGTAAACATCAATAAGAGTTCGCTCTATGTTAGTAGCATAATTGTTAGCACTAAATGGGTTGTAAGCTGCTTTAGTGTTGTCATATAGAGCTGCTTTAAGAAGGTTATTAGACATTCTATTGGCTGTTACATCATCAGATTTAGCCTCGGAAGTGACAAAAGCTGTTTCCCAGTCCCAAGTACCTGTTGAACCCCTGAAACCTTGAAGAAATCTGTAAGTTTCTTTTTTCACACTTACTTTTCTGTTCCTTTCTTCGTAGCGATAGTTATCCATATACAATTCATACCCAGCAAAAAGTGCAGTGCCGTCATCAAGGCGCATGTTATTCAAATAATAATTATCTGGGCCCACTCTGTGTTTTGAAGAAGAAAATGCATAAGAAGGGTGGGCAGTTCTGTAACTGTCCGACTTGTAAAAACCAAATTCAGTAAATGACTCAGCACCATTTTCCATCTCATGATTCATGAAAACCACAGTATTGCTTCTTTCAAGCTCAGATCTAACATCAGTCAAACCCCAGAAATTACTTCTCACAGCACCATTTCCATCTTGCGCGATACAAGTACCGTAGCCTGTATCAAATATTTCTCCTCCTTGGCTTGAACGATTGTTACAACGAGAATCTCCTAAAGGAAATATTTCGAACTCACCATTTGAGTCAGTAAAAACATGATTGTATGGATTGCTGCTTCCATGCTCACTGCTTTTTACCATATCGAACTGGCCGTAAAGAGAGTGAGCGCTCGTGTTTCTAAACGAAGTGCTTGTTTTCCAAGGCGAATCATCGGCAACCCAAGGCCTATGATCTCCTGCACCCCATCTTGGATCTTCTTGGGCATTTATGTTGTCACGATCATAGTAGTCAACAAATAAGCTTATATTGGTAGCTCCATCATTAAAGAATGAGCCCCATTTCAAAGTTACTTTCGAGTCTGTAGCACCAAAGTGGTCATATCCAGAAACTTTAGACCTAACTGTTAAACCGTCAAAATCTGTTTGTAAAACATTATTGATAACACCTGCTACAGCGTCTGCACCATAAATAGCAGAAGCACCATCGCGTAAAATTTCTATTCTATCTAGTCCAGTTACCGGAATTAAGTTGGAGTTCACGCTAGTAGTGGGGACATAATCGCCACCTATTAGCTCAGTCTGATAACCAGGTGAACTTACTAATCGCCTTCCATTAAGAAGGGTAAGAGTATTACCAACACCCAGATTTCTTAAGTTGTAGGCCCCCATATCTCCACGAGATGCATTTACACCTCCTGAAGCATCTTCCGCTTCAGTGAAATAGTTTTGTCCTTGTTCAACTATGTTTTCAAGTAAATCATCACCAGAATCAACTCCAATCGCTTCAATGTCTGCGCTTGAGATTATTGATACTGGTAAAGCACCAGTTATTTTTGCTCCTTTAATTTGACTACCAGTTACAACAACCTCTTCTACTTCGTCCGCAGCAAAGACAGAGAAAGGTGTTAAAAACAAGGCCAATATGGCAATTTTGAATAATTTATTCATATAACTCCCCAAATTTGTAAATAAACTGGCATTATTCTACCCGATTCCCATAAACTAAAGCCAATTATTTAAACAATATAAAGAATGGCTAATAAATATTTACTTTCTTTGGATGGTGGCGGAGTCAGAGAATTAGCTACTGTCACTTTTCTGGCTAACTTAGAGAAAGCGCTAGGTGAGCCGCTTTATAAGAAATTTGACTTCTTCATTGGAACCTCTGCTGGAGCAATAACAGCCATGGCCTTGTCCATAGCTAAAATGAATGGAGATAATCTGTTGGAGCTTTGGTCAGAGGAAACTTTTGAAAGAATTTTAGACTCTTCTTTATGGGATTCAAAATTAGGTCTTATGCAAATTAATCCAAAATATGATGGAAAGGGAAAGACGCAAGTGTTGAATGAATATTTTGGTAATTTAAAATTAGGTGATGCAAGCGGTGATTTAGCAATCGTTAGCTATGACATAGAAGAGAGGAAACCGCTCTTATTAACTTCTTATGGGAATTCTAATATTTCAGCTATAGATGCAGGCCATGCTTCTAGTGCGGCTCCAATTTATTACCCAACTGCCAGAGTCGGAAATCGATACCTGATTGATGGAGGAATAGTTGCTAACAATCCCATTCTTCACGGATACGCTGAAGTAAAAAAACTTTATCCAAATAGCAATGTCAAGATTCTGAGTGTGGGCACAGGGTTGAATAAAAGGCCTTTGAAAGGCAAGGCTTCCCAGAAATGGGGTCTAATTGGATGGTTGATGCATGATCTTTTTGGCCTTATGTTAGAAAGTAGTTTAGACCATGAAATAGCTACTGAAATAATTGGTAAGGACTATATTAGAGTTAATTCCCCTTTAGGAAAGGTCAATCGGAGGTTGGACGACAATAATAAGCGAAACCTAGATAATATAAGGAAGATGGGAGAGTCTTGGTGGCAAGAATTTGGAGATTCTGTTCTTGATCTTTTAAGTTAAGGAGATGCAATATCTAAAGCTATTAATTAGTGTTTCTTTCCTTAATTTTGTTATTTCGTGTTCGGTTAACCCAGTTACAGGCGAAAAAGATTTTGTTCTGATGTCAGAGGACACAGAATTAGAAATGGGAAGGAATTACTACTCACAAATCCTACAATCCCAAACAGTTTACGATGATTCTCGAATTCAGAATTATGTGCAGTCAATAGGGGATTCTCTTGCTAAAACAAGTCACAGAGCAAATCTGATTTACAGATTTACAGTTTTAGATAGTCCCGAAGTTAATGCTTTCGCTCTTCCTGGAGGTTACATATTCATAAATAGAGGTTTAATGGCCTATCTTTCCACCGAAGAAGAGCTTGCCGCAGTTTTAGGGCATGAGATAGGTCATGTAACAGCAAGGCACAGTGTCAGGCAAATCTCCCAAGCCCAGTTGCTAAGCATAGTTTCTTCTGTTGTAGCTAGTAAGGCAGGATCGGCTGCCGGAGATCTTACTAATATTGCCAGCGGGGCTTTAGTAGCTGGTTATGGCAGAGACATGGAGCTTCAAGCTGATTCCTTGGGTGCAAAATACATGGTAAAACAAGGTTATTCTGCATCTGGCATGATAAATACTATTTCCGTTTTAAAAGAGCATGAAATTTATTCAAAGGAAGTTTCAAAAAGAAGAGGGACTGTGCAACAAACTTACCATGGTATTTTTTCTTCCCACCCTTCTAATGACAATCGTTTAAAAGAAATTATTAAAGACGCAGATAATTTAAACCAAAATGCGCTGAACTTTAATTCCCAAGACTACTTGGAGGTAATTGAAGGGATGACCTACGGCGACAGTGAGGCTGCTGGAGTAAGGAGAAAAGATGGTTTTTATCACAAAGATTTAAATATCAGGTTAATCTCACCGAAAAATTGGGAGATTATTAATACACCAAATTCTCTATTTTTTATTGCCATGGATGGGGAAGCTTCTTTACGAGTTAGTGTGTCTGATCAGGTAAGGAGAGAGACTCCTAAAGCGTACTTGGAAAGACTAGTATCAGGAGAGCTGTATCAATCCAAAAAGCTATTATTGGGTGGCCATCAGGCTTTTTCAGCACTTTTAGAAGAGAGCTCTGGAAGAGCAAGGGTGGCAATTGTGTTTAAAGACAAAAGTATATTTACTTTCTATGGAACAACAGAACAGAATGGGCTTGATATAAACCGATTCGATAGTCAATTTTTAGCTATCATTGAAAGCTTCCGGGGGTTAAATTCAAGCGAATCTCAATTAGCCAATCCTCTTAGACTTAAATCTTACAGAGTAAAGAAAGGAGACACTTATAGGTTGTTAGCTGAAAAAAGTCCCATTCCATTTGATCCTGAACAAAGACTAAGGCTACTTAATGGTGATTATCCTACTGGAAATCTTCAAGTGGGAGCTTTCATTAAAATAGTTGAGTAATTGGATTAAAGAGGATTAATTACATGACCTCCGTCAACTGTAATCACTGATCCGGTCATAAAAGAAGACGCATCACTTGCTAACAACAATAGAGCACCATCTAGTTCGTGCTCTAAGCCTAGTCGCTTCATAGGAATTTTGCTTATGTATCCCTGACCTTCTTCGGTAGCAAAGAAATCCTGATTAATTTCAGTAAGAATATAACCAGGAGCAAGTGCATTAACTCTGATATTTGATCTGGCCAGCTCAAGGGCCATGCTCTTAGTTAGTTGGACTAAAGCTGCCTTTGCTGAAGCATAGCTGGCAAGATTTAGTCCAACTCTTTCTGCCAAAATGGAGGCTATATTAATTATGCTACCTCCATCTTTATTTTTTAACATGATATCAGTTGCCATTTTAGCTATTCTAAAAGCACCATTTAAGTTTGTTTCTAAAATGCTTAGCCAGCTGTCTTCGCTAATGTCTTTAAATCTGACGGGATCCGATATCCCTGCATTATTTATCACTATATCTAATTGACCTATAGTGTTTTCGATTTCCTCTTTAAGACTGTTAACACTTTCTTTTGAGGTCACATCTAAATTAACAATAAAAGAGTCATTTTTGAGTTCACTCTGTAATTTTTCCATCTTCTCAACTCTCCTTGCAGCCAGAATAGTTTTAGCACCATTAGAAGATAGGGTTTTAGCAAAATGTTTACCTAAACCGGAAGAAGCACCTGTGATGAGTGCTACCTTTCCAGACAGGTCAAAAGGATTTTCTTTTTCCATATTTAGATTATTTCAAAATACCTTTCTAATTCCCAACTAGAGATTGTTTGTTCTTTTTCGAATAAAGGTTTATTTTTTAAGAACTGTTCATACTCCCAAATTCGAGAAGCGGAAAAATGATCCACAAACTGGTCTCCCCATATAGATCTTGCTGCTTGTGATTTTTTAAAGAGCTCAGCTGCTTCCAATAGAGTACTAGGAACTTTATAGGCTTCCTCTGTCTTCATTGTGTAGGCTTCACCGGATGTAGGTTCTGTGGGTTGTAGTCTTTCTTTAATTCCCAAAAAGCCGGCAGCGAAAGTAGCGGCTAAAGCTAGGTATGGATTGGCATCAGCACCCGCCAGTCTATTTTCTATTCTTTGCGAGTCCGGGGATCCCTCAATCACTCTAAATCCTGTAGTTCTATTTTCTTTCCCCCAAGTCATGTTAATTGGTGCCCAAGCTCCCACGCACAAGCGTTTATACGAATTTGTAGTTGGTGCGATCATCGCCATAAACTCTCTACTGTATTTTTGTAGCCCGCCAAGGAAATTAATCATTAACTCACTCATTCCACCACCTCCTTCGTTCGAAAATACCGGCTTATTTTCAAGATCTACTAAAGAACAGTGTATGTGGCCAGATTGACCTGGGTATTTTTCAGACCATTTGGCCATAAAGGTAGCCATAAGGTTTTTTCTTTGCGCTAAAACTTTCATAAAAGTTTTAAATAAAACAGCTTTATCTCCTGAGTTTAGAGCTTCATCTACTCCAATGGCAGCTTCTAAAACACCCGGACCAGTTTCTGTATGCAAGCTTTCTAGAGGAAAATCCATAACCGAGCTCATTTTTAATATTTCCTGATATAAATCTGAATGAACTGAACTTCTTAACAAAGAATAGCCAAACATCCCAGGTGTAAAATTAGACAGGTTTTTAAACCTCTTCTCTCTAACAGAGATTGGAGATTCATTAAATAAAAAGAATTCATACTCCAGAGCTGATTTACCTTTAAGACCAGATTCTCTTAAAAGCTTCAGGACCTTTTTTAAAACACTTCTAGGGCAAACTTCTCCTTCTTTTAACTCAGAGAGGAAAAACGGAGTGTTTTTTTCAAAAGGGATTGTTCTTTTAGAGTCTAAAAGAATTTTGGCAGTTTGATCTGGAAAACCTGTATGCCAACCTGTAAATAAATTCTGCTCATCAGAAACATTAAACTCATAGAGTGCATCAGAGCTATCCCAGCCAAAAATGACATCACAAAATCCATAACCAGACTCAATGGATTTAAGAAACTTATCAACATGCATGTATTTGCCTCTAAGCACACCATCTAGATCTGTAATTGCAACTTTTACATATTTAACATTATCCTGCTGAAGGGCTAATTTTATTTCTTGGCTATCTACTTCCATGTCGCAATATTAACTCGGATTGATAATAATCATAAAGAGGCTGTTAAAATAGCTCCAAAATTCAAGATCTTGTTTATTAAGTTTAATTCATTATGAAAAGAGAAATAGCCATCTTAGGAGGAGGAAGTTGGGGCACCGTTTTGGCAAACCTAGCTTCAATAAATGGAAATAAGGTGACCCTCTGGATGAGAGATGAAGCCCGAGTTAAATCAATTAATGAAACCAACTTAAATACTAAATACCTACCCGACTATTTGCTGGATGAAAACTTAACCGCTACTAGCAGTATTGAAGATATTAGGTCGAGCCTCTTTGTTCTTTTTTGCATTCCCAGTAGTTCTTTCAAGGAAGTTTTAAGCAAAGCTTTTACATATATTAATCCCGATGCTTTTTTGATAAGTGCAACCAAAGGTATTGAAGAAGAAGGATTTCTTCTCATGAGTCAAATCTTAGAAAATGAGACTAAGGGCCATGACATAGGAGTAATAAGCGGCCCTAATTTAGCTCAAGAAATTTCACTTAACCAACTAACCGGCACGGTAATAGCCAGTAAAAGTAGAGTTCTACAAGATGAGTGCATAAAAGTATTTTCTTCAGATTCATTTCGTTTGTATACAAACGATGATCCATACGGGGTGGAACTGGGCGGAGCTTTGAAGAATATTTATGCTATTGCCTGCGGGATTGCTGATGGTCTGGATTCTGGAGAAAATACCGTAGGTATGATTATGACCAGAGGCCTTGCTGAGATGAGCAGATTTGCTGTAAATCAAGGAGCAGATCCTATGACTTTTTTAGGCCTTTCAGGAGTGGGAGACTTAATAACAACATGCGCATCTCCCTTAAGCAGAAACCATGCTTTGGGAAAGTTAATAGGCAAGGGGCTTTCGATTGATGAAGCTCAAAAAGAGATAGGCCAGACAACTGAAGGTTTGAAGACCCTAAAGGTTGTTTGGGAGAAGGCTAAAGAAGAGGGCATTGAAATGCCGATTGTAAATTCTTTATATAAAATCATTTACGGGAAAGAATCTCTAGAGGGATCCATTGAGAAAGTTTTAGGCACAGACCAACCTAAAGATGTAGAATTCTCTAGATAATTAAAAAATTATATTTATGAGTAAAAAATTTGAAGAAGAGAAAATAGATACGGAAGAGTTGAAAGAAAATGTCTTTAATCAGGGCAAATGGTTAAGGCTTCTATGGATTGCTTTATTTCTATTTATCTATGCATGGGCCTCAATGGTTCTTTACATAATAGCCGTGCTTCAATTCTTATTTAACTTATTTACTGACAGCCCTAATAAGAGTTTGAGTGAACTGGCCTCTTTATTTAGAGAATGGATGGTTCAAATTATAAATTTTGTAACCTACCAAGAAACGGATAAACCTTACCCTTTTAGTGATTTTCCAAAAAAAGGGGGTAAAAAATGATAGAGCTTTATACAGCTCCTACTCCTAATGGCCACAAAATCAGTATTGCATTAGAAGAAATGGACCTATCTTATGAAGTAAAGCTTGTAAACATTGGAGAGGGGGAGCAAAAAAAAGAAGAATTTTTAGCTATTTGTCCGAATGGTCGTATTCCTGCAATAGTAGATACCGATAATAATAATTTTGCAGTATTTGAGTCCGGGGCAATTCTTTTGTACTTAGCAGAGATTTCTGGCGGAAAATTCTTACCGCAGGACTCACTTAAACGCTCTGAAGTTATTCAATGGTTAATGTTCCAAATGGCTGGAGTAGGGCCTATGCAAGGTCAAGCCAATGTGTTTTTTCGATATTTTCCAGAAAAACTTCAATCAGCTATAGATAGATATCAGAATGAAACCAAAAGGCTTTACACAGTTCTAGATACCCAACTCAACGGCAGAGATTTTATTTGTGATGAATTAACCATTGCAGATTTTGCCACTTTTCCCTGGGTTAATATTCACGAGTGGTCTGGTGTAGAAATCAGTGACTTAAAAAATTTATCTGCTTGGGTTGAGAGATGTAGGGAAAGGCCTGGTTTTAAAGCAGGTCTAAATGTACCAAAAAGACCAGACAGAAAAGATGTTGACCCTGAAGAGGTAAAAAAAGCAGCAGCTAAAATGTTACAAAAATAGTTTCTTCTTAATTTAAATATGGATAGTTTTGAAAATAAGATTGCTGTAGTTACTGGTGGCGGCGCAGGCATGGGAAGAGAGTTAGTCAGGCAGCTAGCTAAAGAAGGTTGCGACATTGCTCTGTGCGATGTAATGGAAGAAAACATGCAAGAGACTGTTGATATAGTGTCTTCAGAATCTCCCGAAGTAAAGATTACTAGTTTCAAATGTGATGTCTCCTTAGAAGGAGATGTCTTTTCTTTCAAAGACAAGGTTATAGAAGAGCATAAAACTGATCACATTAATCTTCTTTTTAATAATGCAGGAATCGGAGGTGGAGGTAGTTTCTTGCAAGGCGATCAAGAAGAATGGGAAAAAACTTTTGCCATATGTTGGCATGGGGTTTACTACTGCTCAAGGGCTTTCATGCCTTATTTAGTAGCAAGCGCAGAAGGACATATCATCAATACCAGTAGTGTTAATGGATTTTGGGCTTCTTTAGGCGGATTCCCTCACACCTCCTATTCTGCTGCAAAGTTTGCTGTCAAAGGTTTCACTGAAGCCTTAATCCAAGATTTAAGGCTCAATGCACCACATGTAAATGCTTCTGTTGTTATGCCTGGTCATATAGGAACATCTATAGCCCTAAATTCTGGCAAGATTTTAGGACACGCAGACGCCGAAGAATTATCCGATGAGGAGATAGAAGAAATGAAAAAAGTATGGATCTCATTAGGCGCACCTGTACATAACTATTCTAACGATCAGATAAGACAGATGGTTAAGGAAAGAAGGGAGAGCTTTAAAACTAATGCACCCACCAGTGCTGCACAAGCTGCAGAAATTATATTAAATGGTGTGAAAGAGAAAAGATGGAGAATATTAGTGGGAGATGATGCCAAGAATCTAGACAAAAAGGTAAGAGAAAATCCTGAAAAGGCTTATGACCCTGACTTTGTATCACCTTTCAGCATTGAATAATTTAGGAAAATAAAAATGAAAACTTTTAAAGATAAGGTTGCGGTAATTACAGGGGCTGGTTCAGGAATGGGTCGTTATTTAGCTGTTTTATTGGCCAAAGATGGAGCTGATATTGTGGCTTGTGATGTAAATAAAGAAACATTAGATGAAACAGTTGAAATGCTACGCAAGCATAATGTTTCAGTTTCTTCTCATCTTTTAGATGTGGCAGACAAAGAAGCTATCGAAGCTCTTCCTCAAAAAGTAATTGATCAGCATGGAAAGGTTGATCTAGTTTTCAATAATGCTGGGGTTACAACTGGAAAACATTTTAAGGATATGGAAGAAGAAAACTGGGATTGGGTTATGGATATAAATCTTCATGGCGTAATTAACAGCACTAGGGCTTTCATTCCCCATTTAATAGATAGACCTGAAGCTGCCATTGTTAACACCTCGTCAATTTTTGGTATGGTAGCTGTTCCAGGCCAAACGGCTTACCACGCTACTAAGTTTGCAGTTAGAGGGTTTACCGAGAGCCTTGCACTAGAAATGGCCCAAACAAATGAAAATCTACAGATACACTGTGTTCATCCAGGGCATGTGGGAACAAATATAGTCTCTAATTCAAGATTGGATGATGAAGGTTTTCAAACAGATGAGGAAAGCAGATCAAGTATTTTTACCAGAGAACAGCCAGCTACAATAGAGGAAATGGCTGAACAATTCAGGGAAGGAGGAATGCATCCAAGTAAAGCTGCTCAAATAATCTTAAATGGTGTTAAGAAGAATAAAAGAAGGATATTTATAGGTTTGGATTCAAAGCTTCTTGAACTATCACAAAGAATCTTTCCAAATAAGTATCACAGAGTTTGGCCCTTTTTCATGATTCCACTGATGATATTCAGGGATAAGAAACCACTTAAATTACTTGATTAACTTCTTGTAAGTTGAATATTTAGGGTTATCAACAGAGATTTTCTTCTTAGTGATTTCAATTAAAGCTTCTTGAAGTTCTTTGTTATCAAGTTTTAACTCACCTGTCTCTATTTGTTTAGCTAATTCTCTAATATTAGCCTTGTTAGGGTCTTTGAATAAATTTAAAAGAATTTCTTTGGATTCTTTTGAGAGGATTTCTTCATTTTGTTGTTCTCTTTTAACAATATTTAGAACATTTATCGCTATTTGAGTTTTAAATGCTAAATGGTCGGGCAAATTAATTTTTATTTCCTTCTCTAAAAACTCTGAAACCACTTCTACTAGCTCCGCATTTGTTGGCCTGTCAAAAATCATCATTTTCCTCCAAGAAATAATAAATCGACTAAATCAATTTCAGTTTCAGATACTCTTCTACCTATCGCAGCTTTTTCAAGTGAATTAACATCTCCATTTAAATGAGCATAGACTTGAATGAGGCAGATTACTCCCCACCTAAGTGTTCCGAGTACCTGCCAAATTTTAACTTCTTCGTTATCAATTTCTTCATTACTTATAGAACTGTATCCTTCAAGAAACTCTTCTAAATCACCAAAGCCACCTACTACTTTTTCTGATTGACCAAATCTCCACGAGTTGATACACATCCAGCCGATATCCAACATCGGGTTTCCTATGCTAACCATTTCCCAGTCTATTACAGCGGCTAGACCAGACTCATCAATCATTAAATTTCCTAATCTAAAGTCGCCGTGCACCAAAGCATCTTTTCTTGTTGTAAAGTCTTGTTGGTTCAACCATTTAAAAGCGTATTCAAAAACAGGCAAAGGTTGGTTAAAAGATTTATAAGTTAAGTTCAATCTTTCCAATTCTTCTCTAATAGGTTTCTTTGGCACTTGACTAAAGTCATTTGTATCAACTGAGTGTATCTTTGCTAGGGCTTCGCCACACTGAAAAGCTAATTTTTGCCTGGCTTCACTGAATTTATTATCTCTCAGAATCTTTCTAGCTATAGATTCTCCAGGTATGAGATTCATAAGATAAGCATCCCCTAAGTCTTTATCATCAGATGAAATAGCCACTATCTCAGGAACGGGAGCACCCGAAGATTTTACTTTTTTCTGTATTTCTGCCTCCTCTGATTTAAGAACAGCTAAAGGCGATTTTTTCCCTGAACCTTTCCGGAGAATAAGTTGCTCACTCTTTTTTTTGTCGGAAAATGTAAATTTCCATGTTTCAGCTGAAGCGCCTCCAGTTAAGGGAATTAGTTCCGAAACTTTTCCTTCTTTGCCATTTTTAAGTAGAAAGTCTTCTATCTTTAATTGAAGGTCGTTAGACATAGCATTTAGGATTTAAGATGAATCTCTTTTTTATAGCCTTTTAATTTAATTTTTTCTTGGGTAATTTCTAGATCATCTTTTCCTTCCAAAACTTCATGATTAAATTTATATATAGTTTTGTAGTTACCTTTGGAGGCATTTTCGTTATAAGTCTTTATTGATTTCCTAGTTTTTTCTAATTTTTTTTCATAATCCTTGAAAGCTTTATTGGTATGACGCTTTTTTATTTGAGATAAAGTCACATCTGGTCCCAAAATTAAAGCGGAAGCATTATTCCCTCCAAATCCTTTTGCATTTAAAAAGGCAGCTTTAAAGAAATTAGGCTTTTCTACTTTATCGTTTATTAGAATATCTAAATTATCGTCATGAACATCTTCGGCTGGCTTTTGGATGGAATGTATTCTTGGTATCACGCCTTTATCCCAAGTTCCTAAGGCACTAATTAACTGATCGCCACCTGCAACCGCCATACTATGACCCAGGAATGATTTAAGGGCAGAAACAGGCCATTTTTTAATTCCAAAAGCTTTTGCTACCTTATCCAGAATATGAGATTCAGAAGTTCTGTTTGCAGGGGTTCCAGTTCCATGCGCATGAATAAAAGTTTGTTCTTGTAAAGTTTTTGATCCGAGAATCTTATTAGCTGAAGCCACGCATTTAGCCAAGGTTATGTAGTTTCCAATGCCTGGTCCACTTATGGAGCTTTTAAATCCATCTGCATGAGAGGCAACAGTAGGCACAGAGCCATATATTTCTGCACCTATTTCTAAAGCTAGCTCTTCATCCATAAGGATTATAAATTGGGCTGACTCTCCTAAAACCAAGCCAATATTGTCTCCAAAAGGTCTGCAGGCTTTTCTTTGATTAGGTTCTTTTTCTTTTTCTTTAAGTTGCGATTGGAGAGAAACCATACGTTTGTCATCAGACAAACCACTATTCGCAAAAAACCCATCATATATTTCTGGGGTAATAGGGGCTTCCGCACTACCGACAATCACTACCCTTGAAGTTCCATTCTCTATAATTTCTTTCCCCAGCTGTAAATTGAATAAAAAAGTCGCACAAGCACCGGCTGCATGACCAGTTCTCCCTACATTTCCTAACATATAGGCATTAATAAAATCTGCGGACATGCCAATCAAACCAAAAGCTAGATTTTTAGAACTAGACCTTGATCCTTTAATTCTTGATTGCATCATTCCACCAAGCCCAAAGTGATCTAGATTACCCATAGCGGATCCACTAAAAACTGCAATTTGATCTGGCGACACTTTTTCTTCTATCTCAGACCATTTAATTCCAAATTGGCCTAAGGTGTCACTCATACCAAAGATGGTCATTTGTAAAGCTCTGGCATGCTGTCTTGAAGGATAAAAACTTCCAGGATTGAAGCCTGTCGGTAATTGACCGCCTGCACTGGCTTTAATCTGATCCAGTATTATTCCATCAGGGTCATAGAGTTCTCTATCCAATTTTCTAACCATAGTATTTGATCGAATTTGGTCTGAGTTTTGGCTTAAGAAATCATTAAGATTTTCAATCTTTTCTGAATCCTTAGACCAACTACTGCCCGAGGCTTTAATTAATCCCTGCATTACCGCAAGGTCCTTTAAAACTTTGATTTGATCTTTTTTAGATAGGGAATCAAAAACCGTATTCTGATAACCAACATGATCGGAACTACGGCCGGAGGCGTTTACACCTCCAAAAGAAGTAATTACTGGTATTGGTTTTTTTGTCACTTATTTTTTTACAAGTATTTCTTAAGAATCTATTGTATGGCAATATCTACAAATATTAATTCAAAAAATATTTTAAAGGACTAATTATGCATCCAGGAGTAAACGGAAAAAAATTTCCCGATAAACCGGCAATTGTAATGTTGTCTAGCGGCAAGACTGTTACGCATGGTGAATTGAATGATTTATCAAATCAAGGAGCCCAACTCTTCAGGTCTTTAGGATTAAAGCCAGGTGACTCAATAGCTTTTATGCTTGAGAACCATTATCTTTTTTTTCCTATAGCATTTGCTGCTTGGAGAAGCGGTTTAAGGTACACGGCTATTAGCTGGAGATTGCAACCTGCAGAAGTTGAATACATTGTTAAAGACTGTGAAGCCAAAGCTTTTATTACCTCTAAATTTTTGGAAGAAACCGCAGCAAATTTAGAGGAGGTTTTGGGCGGAGTAAAAAAGTTCATGTTAGATGGAACTTCTTCGGGTTATGACTCATATGAAGAGAGTATTGCTTCTATGCCAGAAGAACCAGTAGAAGACGAATGTCAGGGCGGATCCATGCTTTATTCTTCTGGCACAACAGGAAGACCCAAAGGAATCTACCGAGAATTACAGCTGAACCCTTTACCTTATAGTCAGGAGGAAGATGACCTTGGTTTAGGCAGGGTAGTGGAGGGTATTTATGGGGGCGATGAAAATACGGTTTACTTATCTCCAGCACCTCTTTATCACTCAGCACCTTTAGGTTTTAACACAGGTTTTCTTTCTTTAGGAGGCACCTCTATCGTTATGGAGAAGTTTGATCCTGAAGCAGCATTAAAGGCAATTCAAGATTATAAAGTCACCCATTCACAATGGGTTCCTACTATGTTTGTCAGATTCCTTAAGACAGATGAGTCCCTTAGGTCAGCTTATGACTTATCTTCGCACAAGGTTGCAATTCACGCAGCCGCTCCATGCCCCATTGAAATAAAGGAGAATATGATTAATTGGTGGGGCCCAATACTATTTGAGTATTATGCTGGGACCGAGTTTAACGGTATGACAATTGTGAACTCTGAAGAGTGGATGGAGCACAAGGGAACCGTTGGAAGGCCTTTGGTTGGAGAACTACATATACTTGATGACGAAGGTAATGAGCTTCCATCTGGAGAACCAGGAGGAATTTATTTTGGAGGCGAAACTGCCACCTCATTTGAGTACCACAACGACCAAGAAAAGACTCAAAGTGCAATTTCAAAGCAAGGCTACAGTACTCTAGGCGATATCGGCTATGTGGATGATGAAGGGTATCTGTATTTAACAGACAGAAAAGCTTTTATGATTATTTCTGGAGGTGTGAATATTTACCCTAAAGAAACAGAAGATGCTCTGATCATGCATCCTAAGGTTGCAGATGTAGCAGTTTTTGGGGTACCTCATCCAGAGATGGGCGAAGAAGTGAAAGCCGTAGTTCAGCCAGCAAATATGTCTGATATAGGAGAAGCTTTGGAAGCCGAGCTAATCGCTTTTTGTAAAGAAAAAATTTCTTCAGTTAAATGCCCTAAGAGTGTAGATTTTGAAGAAGAATTGCCTAGACATCCAACTGGCAAGTTATATAAAAGACTTTTAAAAGATCGTTATTGGAAGTAGATAACTATTGATTTGCAGTCTTAAAATGTAGGTCATTATCAGCTATTGATCCCCATCTTACTTCTGTTACATCGGAAAGATAACTCTGATTGCCTTGCCATGGTGCTTTCGAACCTTGTTTGGGCATCCTGTTAATAGCTCTTTTTACGTAACCGGAAGACAGATTTAGATAAGTACCTTCTTCTTTAACATCTTCGCCTACTTCGGGAGTGCAGTAATCATAGCCATGCTTGTCCATATAATTCAAAAGTTTACAGGTGTACTCTGAACTTAGATCAGCACCTAGAGTCCAGCTGGCTCTCGCATAACCAAAACTGCAAGCAAGATTAGGAATGCCATTAAACATTCTTCCTTTAAAGGCTAGTTTTTCAGATATATCAACTTTTTCATTATCCACTCTGACATCAATCCCATTCAGAAATTGAAGATTTAAACCAGTGGCCTTAATAATTATGTCTGCATCAAGCTCTTCTCCCGACTTTAGCTTTATACCGTTTTTCGTAAATTCATCAATGTGGTCAGTTACCACTGAAGCCTTTCCAGCTTTCATTGCTTCAAAGAAATCAGCATTAGGAACAAAACATAACCTTTCATCCCAAGGTTTATATCTGGGAGTAAAATGCGTCTCTATATCGTAATCTTTCCCTAAGTGGTCTCGTACACCGTTTATTAGCATTTCTTTAACTTTTTCAGGGTTTTTAATACATCGGTTATAGAAAAAATTCCCCATAAGAATATTTTTCCATCTAGTAAGGAAATAAGCAGTTTTCTGAGGAAATATCCTTTTAAAAAAATTGCCTATCATGTCCTTATCCGGAGCTGCCATAAAGTAAGTTGGTGACCTCTGTAGCATAGTAATGTGCTCTACATCATCAGCCATTGCAGGAACTATGGTTACAGCGGTGGCTCCGCTTCCTATTATGACCACTTTTTTATTTTGATAATTTAAATCTTCAGGCCATTTTTGAGGATGGATTATGGGTCCGTTGAACTGATCTTGATTCTTAATGTCAGGGTTGTAGCCTTCTTCGTAGTTGTAATAACCGCCACAACACATAAGAAAGTTACATGTGTAGTTATCAACTGTTCCTGATTTAATATTTTCTACTTCTAATGTCCATTTAGATTCAGAAGAAGACCAAGAGGAGGTCAGAACCTTACGTTGATATTTGATTTTATCTTTGAGATTATTTTCAGAAATTGTTTCATCTAAGTAGTTAATTATAGAAGGTCCATCGGCAATAAATCTTTCGTCTATCCAGGGTTTGAATCTGAACCCCATGGTATGCATATCCGAGTCAGATCTTATGCCAGGGTAACGAAACAAATCCCATGTTCCCCCAAAGGTTTCTCTCCCTTCCAAAATTACAAAAGATTTATTTGGGCATTGTTTTTGTAAGTGGTACCCGGCACCAATACCAGAAATTCCCGCACCTACGACGACTACATTAAAATGTGATTGATCTGCTTCCATTTTTATATTTTGTTACTAGATTACTAGAAATATAGATTAAGGTCATTTTTGAATACTTTTTTCACAAGCTTCAACTGTCTGCATCAATAAAGTATTTATGGTCATTGGGCCTACTCCACCTGGAACTGGAGTATATGCAGAACACTTTCCTTCAACTTGATCCAGATCAATATCTCCACATTTCTCAGGGTGGTAACCAGCGTCTATAACAACGGATCTATCTTTGATCCAATCTGATTTGATAAACCTTGGAATGCCAACAGCGCCAACTAATATATCTGCTTTTTGAATGTGTTCAGGGAGGTTCTCAGTTTTTGAATGACAAACAGTTACCGTTGCATTTTCATTTAGCAACATCAAAGCCATGGGTTTTCCTAAGATAGGACTTCGTCCAACAACTACAGCATGTTTTCCAGAGATCTCTATCTTGTAGTTTTTCAAAAGTCGCATAATGCCAGCTGGTGTGCATGAGCCATAAGCAGCTTCACCCATAGACATTTTTCCAAAACCAAGACAAGTAACACCATCAACGTCTTTTTCTAGGGCTATTGCGTCGAAACATTGCCTTTCATTTATTTGCTCAGGCACGGGGTGTTGTAAAAGTATTCCATGAACATCCGGATTCTTATTCAATTTTGAGATTTCTTTTAAAAGCTCAGTTGTAGAAGTGTTCGAAGGTAATTCTACTTTCAAAGAATCCATTCCAATTCTTTCACAGGCATTTCCCTTCATACGAACATAAGTTGCTGAGGCCGGATCCTCACCTACCAAGATGGTTGCCAAGACAGGAACTTTCCCTATTTTTTTCTTTATTAATACAACTCTCTCTACCAAATCTTTTTCGGTCGATTGAGAGAGAGATTTACCGTCTAGGATTACTGTCATAATAGATTGAGATTAATAAGCAATTTTCTCATTATTTTTGACTGCTAGAAAGTTAATCTTTTATTTGACGCTTAATAAAAGCATACTTAACATGCACGGCCTTCGGGGCATAGCGCAGTCTGGTAGCGCACCTGCTTTGGGAGCAGGTGGTCGCAGGTTCAAATCCTGCTGCCCCGACCAG
>Ga0209752_1000249_pt1 | contig 26340 bp, 21 predicted proteins | sample METZYME_3_250m_FD_187548 | JGI IMG/M metagenome (GOLD analysis project Ga0209752, IMG submission 187548) | Marine microbial communities from oxygen minimum zone in mesopelagic equatorial Pacific - METZYME_3_250m (SPAdes) (version 2) | ecosystem: Environmental > Aquatic > Marine > Oceanic...
CCTTAGTTGAGTAAGTCAGGAAGCCAAAAGGCCCCACGCCGCGGGACGGCATGGGGCCTTCCGACGCTTTAGGCAGATGCCGTGATTAAGAGCGTGCCCGCCAAGCTGTCATCTCAAAGCGCACACTCCACCCGGGCCTCAAAAGCCCGGGCCGGACTTCACATTTTCTCAAATAACAAAAAGGGTCCCACTCGACTAAACCGAACGGGACCCCCGGACGGTTTAGCAGTTTGTTTACCCGGCTGCAATCGTCTCAAATTACCGGGATGCAGTAGTGAATTTGCATACCATGAATTTAGCGGAAATTCGGCCCTATTTCAACGCTAAAACAGCACCTATTAGTGCACCTCAAGACACGCAAAACACCGCTGTATAGCTGGGTGCCACGGAGGGGGGCTAGTTGCCGTCTTCTAGGTCGCGTCTCAACAGGGTGGGAAGGTCCGGGCCTCACCTTCTATAATCCACTCTCCACACTCCTCACCCATGTTCCAAGTGCCCCTCTCCCACAACTGACCGTTCTCGTGGTAGGCCTCATACGGTCCGTCTAGCTCATCAGCCACGTAGGTCTTCTTCTCCCACAACTGACCGTTCTCGTAGTAGGCCTCATACGGTCCGTCCAGCTCACCAGCCGCGAAAGTTGCCCTGAACTCTAACTGACCGGTCTCGGAGTAGAGCTCAGACGGTCCGTCTTGCTCACCGTTCTCGTAGGTGCCACGGGCCCTGAAGACACCACTCGGATAGAAGACCTCAAAACGACCTTCTAGTTGGCCGTCCCGGTAGGTTCCCGTTTGGTATAGCCCCTGACTGTCCCCTTCAAGCGCAAAGTCCTCAAAGTCACCGTGGAATCTTCCGTCTCTGAGATTGACCCTCAGTACGATCTCCGTTGGGTCGTCCTCAGACATCCGGTAGGCTGGGCCGCTGTACGGCTCTAGCGTCTCCGGGTCTAGGTACTGGGGTCCCTGCATACGCAGGTCATCCAGATTCCTTGGGATTGGTTCTGCACACCCAGACGCTATCAGAGCGAGCACGAACAGCAGAGTTTTCTTCATGCCCTGATTCTGCCCCGCCCCACTCAGACCCGCAACTCAGGTGTCATAACTACGTTTACACAACGCGCCCGGCAGGATTCGAACCTGCGACCTACGGATTAGAAGTCCGTTGCTCTATCCAACTGAGCTACGGGCGCTTGGGTGAGGGCACCTGATCTCTCGATCCACGGGAAGCTAACAGGCGACTTGCTGCCGCCCAATGCCGCCTTGCCTGAACGCGTGACCTATATCTTGGGTATGAAGTCCGCACCCTCTTGAGGGTAGAGTTCGTGATAACCGCGACGAAATCCAGGTACCATTCCGCGGACCAGATGGCGGCCACATTCGTGCTCGGTGCAGCCCTCGGCCTGACTCCTCGCATTCCTCGCAGCGCCGATCGTGCTGCATCTCTCAATCAGCACTTTTTTGTTGGGATGAATCGGGGGTAAAATATGCCAAACTAAGGCAAGAAATGCGCACTCGAACGCCGCCCCGGGAGTTTGCCTATGGATGCATGTCCTTATATCATGCGTCCCGGTGGGCACAGGTGTCCGTCGGTCTCGCCCGCTCCTCGGCGTAACACGGTCCGAGCGGGGCATTTAATGGATTCAACGAAGGTGGGAGGGGTCATGAGAGTACTCGGAGTAGTCATGGCAGCAGTTGCTTTGCTCGTCTCGGTACCCGCAGACGTAGCGGCTCAGGACTTGAGCGGGATGTGGACTATCACGATCCAGTCGCCGGAAGGGGACCAACCACTTCCCGTTACGATCGTCCAAGACGGTGAAGACCTTAAGGCCACTGGCGAGATTCCCGAGCTTGGGCCGGTCGAGATAGTCGGCACTATCCGGGCTTCCCGCATTCGCATGGAGTGGGATTTTTTCATCGAAGGGATGGAGTTGAATATCGTTTTCACGGGGGCGCTCGCTGAGGATGGTACGCTCTCCGGATCGGCAGACTTTGGAGGCTTCGGCGAAGGAGCTTGGACCGCGACGCGGGTAGAGAACTGACCGGAAGGCCCGCACGGAAAATCTGAAGATCCGCGGCAGGTCGCGGTCCTTCCTGTAGTGATTGCGGGGGGCTACCGGAGCGTTTTCGGTAGTCCCCCGCTCTGCCGTCCCACCTCCGGCTCAGTCCGATGCCATACTCTGGCGATGTGATTGCTGCGGTCTTATGATGGGCGATTATCGGGAAAGTCGCTTGATCGTAACTCCTCTTGTTCTCGTGGGTGCGCCTGCAAAAGGAGACCCTCTTGGTTCACCGCTTCACCAGTGAGGAAACCATGTCAACTCAATCCCGCGGTCTCCGGAGCCACTCGTACGGGGTCGCCTTCGTGCTTGGCTTGTTACTGGTGGCGCCCACGCTCGGTTTCGGGCAGGAGCGCCAAAATCCCTACGGGGAGTGGCGTTACCAAAGCGCGGATGCGTACGGTACCCGCTACACGCCGGTCGATCAGATCGACGCCTCCAATTTCGCCGACCTCGAGGTCGCGTGGGAGTGGCGAGCTGACAACTTCGGTCCGCTGGTCGACCAGCAGTTCAAGTCCACGCCGAGTTATATCGACGGACTCCTTTATACCGTGGCGGGCCAGCGTCGCACGGTGGCAGCGATCGATCCCACGACCGGTGAAACCGTGTGGACCTACCGCGAGCCCAACACGACGCGGTGGGAGCGCTCGATGCGCCAGAACTACGGAAAGGGGGTCGCGTACGGGGAGGTCGACGGCAGGGGTGTGATTTTCTACACTTCGCCCGCGTTCTTCCTTCACGCGCTGGATGCCAAGACCGGCGAGCACATCCAGAACTTCGGCTCACCGGTGCCTATCGACGGCTTCCCGTCGACCGGGGTCGTGGACCTGCTCCCCCCTCTCATCGAGGATTGGGGACCTTGGTTGGACTACGACGGCACGTACGATCCCGACTACGGCATTCCGAGGGAGTTGGGCTACATCACGTCCTCGTCGCCTCCGATCGTCGTAAACGGTGTGGTGGTGGTCGGAAACTCGGCCGAACAGGGCTACAACCAGACCCGGATCGAAAACGTTCCGGGCGACATCCTCGCATTCGACGCCCGGAGCGGTGATTTCAAGTGGAAGTTCCACGTGATCCCGCGGCCGGGTGAGTTCGGTCACGAAACGTGGGAGAACGACGCTTGGCAATGGACGGGAGACGTCTCTTCGTGGGCGCCGATGTCCGCGGACGAAAACCTCGGACTCGTGTATTTCCCCACGAATCCGCCGACAATCGACTATTTTGGCGGGTTCCGCCCCGGGGACAACCTCTTCGGGACCAGTGTTGTCGCCCTGGATGTTCAGACGGGCGAGCGCGTATGGCACTTCCAGACGGTCCACAACGACCAGTGGAACTACGATCTACCGAACGTCCCAATTCTTGTTGATCTCGAAGTGGACGGGCAGGCCATTCCAGCCCTGGTTCAGACGTCGAAGCAGGGACTCATCTACGCGTTCAATCGGGAGACCGGGGAGCCAATATGGCCGATCGAAGAGGTGCCGGTAGTTCAGACCGAGGTGCCCGGGAACTGGACGTCGCCGACCCAACCTCTTCCCACGCGGCCCGAGCCCTCCGAGCCGCTCGGCCTCGATCCCGACAATATTATTGACTTCACGCCCGAATTACGCGCTGAGGCGATGGAATTGATCCAAGACTATCGCATCGGCGGACCGTACGTGCCCCGTCTCTTCGTGGGACACGACGCGGGCGTAGTCGCGAACATTCGATGCTCCGGCGGGCTGAACATTACGAATCCGGCGACGTTGGATCCGACGACCGGCATCCTATATGTGCCCTCCTCGAAGAGTTGCGGCGGTGGCTTAGTCGCCTCTGGGGCCGATGCGGACGAGCCGGACAACCCGGCGACCACCGGATCCACGATTTCCCAATGGGTGTCCGGCCCCGGACGCGGACTACCCCGCGTCCAAGGTTTGCCCATCTGGAAGCCACCCTACAACAGGCTTTCGGCGTACGACATGAACACGGGTGAGCGGATCTACTGGATTCCGATCGGAGAGCCCTCCCAAGAGATGAGGAACAACCCGGCTCTTCAGGGCGTGGACATGTCGCGCTTCGGTGGGGGCGGAAACTCCATCCAGATGGTGGCCGGTGACCTTCTGTACGCGACGGAGGGATCCAGCGGGGCGCCGGTCCTAAACGCCTACAACAAGCTGACCGGGGAGCATGTGGGCGAGATCCTGATTCCCTCCCCCGGGCAGTACGGCATGATGAGTTTCTTACACCACGACTATCAGCACATCGTGGTGCAGGTCGGCCGTCCCGGCCGTTTGGTCGCGCTGCGACTGCCGGGTATGGATATCGGCCCAGTGCACTAGGTAGGGGGCTCTAGCCATCCGCTTCGGGGGTCTTGGCTAGGCTGATTCGAGAGCCCCCGGCGGTCTGACCGCCGGGGGCTTCTCAACTTGTGACATCGGACTAAGGCTGCCGAAAGAGTACAACGGATCTTCCACAGCCTTCCAAAGGAGACGACATGCGGAAACTCATCTTGGTGCTGGCCGTCCTTGCGGCCGCCCCCGTTCACGCTTTGTCGCAGAACGGATGGGATGATCCGTTCGCGGCACATCAGGTGATGGACAACCTCTACTTCGTGGGCACCGGAGGCTTGGGCACGTTCCTGATTACGACGCCGGAGGGGCACATCCTCATCAACACGGATTTCGAGCGAACGATCCCCATGATCGAACGAAGCATGGCGGAGCTCGGCTTCGACCTGGCCGACATCAAGATCATCTTGGGCAGCCACGCCCACGGGGATCACCAGGCGGCCGATGTGTTTCTCCGGGAGCGCATCGGAGCCCAGATCATGATCATGGAGGAGGACGTCGAACCTTGGCAGCGTATGAATCGGGGTGCCGGTGAGGTCCAAATCGACCGCATCCTGCACGACGGAGAGAAAGTGACGCTGGGCGGGACAACACTCGTCGCCCACCTCACACCGGGTCACACACAGGGATGCACGAGTTGGGGAATGGAGCTCGAAGAGAACGGGCGGACGTACAACGCGCTCATCGTCTGCAGCTTCGGTGTGAACAACGGCTATAACTTGATCGACAACCCGAATTACCCGAACCAAGCCGAAGACTACCGGGCCACGTTCGCCAAGGCGCGCGCGATGCCAGTTGATGTCTTTCTCGGCTCACACGGTTCCTTCTACGGTCTGCGTGGCAAGTACGAAACTCTTCAGCGTCGCAATGAAAGCGACCCGAACCCGTTCGTCGATCACGCCGGATACCTGGATTATATAGATCAGTACGAGCAGCGCTTCCAAGCGATGTTGGAGACACAGCAGAGGCCAAACCGTTGACGTCGAGATCTGCGCTCGAAGGAGGGGCGTGGATCCTGTCCTAGTGGCCCGGGGGACCATCTCAAGAGTTGGGGACGTCAACGCAAGATCGAAGCGAGGTAAGAATCATGTCGAACGCCCGTGTGCCCCCCGTCCTCCGAGGCGGACTACTCGCGGCGGTGGCCGCAGTACTAATGGTGACCCTGGCTGAAGGGCTCACCGCCCAGGCCGGGGCAAGTCCCTTCCGCACGGTCGACGGTTGGGCCAAGCTTCCGGCGGGGAGGCAGATGGGGGCCGTCGGGGATGTGACGATCGACAACGATGGTGAGCACCTCTGGGCCATAGTGAGGTGTGATGCAGGGGCCGATCGCTTCGGCAGCGAGTGCCTCGATTCGGATCTGGACCCGGTCATCAAGTTCGACTCCGAAGGTAATACCGTCGAGAGCTTCGGCGGGGGCATGTTCATCTGGCCCCACGGCATCGATGTGGATCCTGACGGAAACGTGTGGGTGACGGACGGAGTGTCCGCGGGGGGAACACCGGAAGGAACCAGGGGACAGCAGGTCATCAAATTCAGTCCCACTGGTCGGGTCCTGTTGACCCTCGGCACGCCCGGGGTTGCGGGAGGAGGTCGCTCCCACTTCAACGCGCCCGCCGACGTGGTGGTAGCTGACGATGGATCTATCTTCGTCGCCGATGGACACGCGGGGGGGGGGAACAACCGGGTCGTCAAGTTCGCACCGGATGGTAGCTACCTTATGGAATGGGGACAGACGGGTTACGCGCCGGGTGAATTCCGGACACTGCACGCCATCGCCCTGGACCAGAGAGGTCGCGTGTTCGTGGCCGACCGATCCAACAATCGGATCCAAATTTTCGACCAGGAGGGGACCTTCCTCTCTCAATGGACGCAATTCGGTCGACCGAGCGGCATCTTCTTCGACGACAACGATCAGATTTATGTGGCGGATTCCGAATCGGACGACATTGAGAACCCGGGTTGGGAGATGGGGATCAGGATCGGTAACGCCCTCTCCGGTTGGGTGACGGACTTCATTCTTTATCCTGCGGGAGATCCTCGCTCGAGGTCCGGAAACGGAGCAGAGTTCGTCGCCGTTGACCGTTACGGGAACATGTATGGCGGCGAACCGCGCCCCCGAAACGTGCAGAAGTACGTCCGGGTCAGGCCGTAAGCGGCGACAGACCGCCGATCGGTTGGGGTCAAACGACCGGTGGCAGGCGACCGGTTCGTCGGGTCAACGGCCGGTCAGTTCGACTGGCCGATCGCGCTCTCCTTGGCGAGTTCGACGATCACGTCGGCGTCTCGCTGTAGGAGCAGCCGCTCCTGCACGAGGCGGTCGGAGGCCTGGGTTACCAAACTCACATAGGCATCGTGCGTCGGGTAACGCTCCTCAATCGACAAACGTGGATCCCCCGATTCCTGCCGCTCCGCGTCGTCAGCGGCGAAAGGAATGAACGACCCGGCTCCGGCACACTGTGCTCCCTCGGCATAACCCTCCCGCCGTAGATTCCAGCCGGTGAACGTACCGATGGGGACTGCCAGGTCCGGATGCCGAATCCCCGCGAGCATATTTCCATCTAGATCGACACGGCCTGCGAGCACAACGTAGCCGTCGCCTTGGAGGGGCGGGAACGTATTGTGATTGTTTCGGCGAAGCGGGTTGTGGCTCCCGGTGAACGTCACATCGGGAATAATCGGAAAGCCAACCGCCGTGGGGGGCACCAGCGTTCCGAGTGGGACCGTCGGAAAACGACTCGGCGGTGGCTCGGTTCCGTCTACGACCCACTCGTGCAAGGCGACGGTAAGGGCACGGCGAATCTGAGCCATGGGAACGGGGCTGTTGAGATTCTGGCAAATGCCCAGGCGCGGCGACTCGACATGAACGCCGCGGCCGCCCCCGTGTCGTGTGCCCGCAATGAGGTAGGCACGAACGTTGTCGGGTAGATCGACGTGCCCCCCGTACGGGTCGGTCACGATGAGGGATGAGCGGGCTTGCCAGATTTCGGCCTCCCCGTCGCTGTGGATGATCCGCGGGCAGGTACTAGAGGCCGTGCACCTCACCAGCAGGCCGTCTGCCCGATCGCTGATCGGATCGTACACGGTCCCATAGGTAAACGGGAATTGATCCCCGGGGTAGAAGTGGTCCTCGTGCTGCTTCTGCCACCGTCCCGGTTGGCTGAACTGATAATTCGTGAACGTCTTCCGTGAACCGGCGATGTTGGGGTGCATGCCGTCGAAGACGATCCGACCCCCGACGTCCTCGTTGAAGCCTAGGTAGAGCATGTCCCTCAGGAATCGCCCACTCTGGGAGATCCCGAGGGAGATAGCGCTGTTCGGCAAGCCGACGGACATGAGTGGATTCGGATTACCTTCACCGTCTGTTATCTCGTACCGTAGAAAGGAAATCACGTCACGTGTCGCCGCAAAACCCAATCCCATGACGATCGGATCTTTCGCGAGATAGAGCATGTCGTAGATCGCCCCGCCGTCGAATCCCGCGGGGCGGTTGACACGGATACGGCGCTCGTTCGTAAAACTCCACGTGCCGTCTTCGATTGGTACACGAAGAGATCCCTGGCTGGCGCGTACGGTAAACGTGGCCAGCCCCGGCATGAGTGCCGCCGTGGCATAGCTCAGGCCGGCCTCCGAAACCGTCTCGTCATCGTTGAAAATGAACTCTTCGACCGCTGGGCCGACGATCGAAGATCCGTCCTCGTATGTAGCGATCGGCAGAGACGACACGATGTTCCTATCGGTCGGCGTGAGGTCACCCTGCCATCCCACTTGAACGATAGCGAAGCCCATTTCGCGAAAAACGGCATCCCCCGCATTAGCTCCGCCCCGGTTCGGAACGATGTGGTAGATCGCTTTGTTCCAACGGGACAGGTCGATGGGTCGGTACATCTCGACCGTGGTGCTATACTCGACGAGCCCGCGATCGTTGAGGGGAGCCAGCCTGATATTCACGATTTCGCGATGCCGCACATCGTTGGGGTCGACCTCTCCGTAGGCCACGCCCCGGAGTCGCTCGTACTGCCCAATGTCTCCGAACGTTTGTCCACCAAAGGCCGGGGATTCCACGACCTGGAAATCGATGCGAGTGATCTGGGCCGACGCATCGGCCGTAACGAAAGGTGCGATGAAAGTGGCAGTGACAAGCGCCATTCCATGGGCGATTCGCATCCGTGTCTCCTTAGTGGAATTCAAGAGCCTCCCATTCGGTGGCAGATTGTAGCAGCCTGGCACCGAACCATCAAACGTCCCACAATTCAGGGCACAGCGACCGAAGCGCTTCGACATCGCCGGGTTGAACCCTGGGCGTGACTTGAGACAAATCCGCCTGAACGAACTCCACACCCATCACGCTGCCCGGGACGGTACTGTGGCCGAGTCCCACGGCATGGCCCAACTCGTGGGCGGCCACGCTTACAAGTTCATCTAAGCCGTCGAAGCGATAGATCCGTATTTCCCGCGTGACCGAACTCACGTCGCCTGCCTGTAGGTGTACGGCTTCCCGGTACATGCCGGCTAATTGGCTCCCCTCCGGGCTCCTCTCCCCTGGGTCATCATATACGAACCGGACAGGAAGCGTCCCGTCGGACTCATTAGAAAAGAGCCCAACGCCGGCGGCGTCCTGCCAGAGTGTGGCGGCCTTGTCAAACACCGCCCTCGCCTCCGCGTGGCTCAACCCGAATGAGTCGTCGACTCGTGCGATGCGCCACCCTAGCGGCACCACGCAAGGAACTGCGGAACCCCCGGCTTGCTCCCTGAGAAGCGGCACGTCGGTCGAGGCTGCGGGAACCGACGAGGCAACTGGCCCTTCCACCTCGACAGGGCTTCGCCCGTTTTGGGAAGTGGAGAACAGCCAGCCGAGGAGCCCGAGAACCGAGAGGATTGCCCCAAGGGGCGCGAAACGATTTTTCATACTCAGGTCCCTCGCACCACACAACAGGAGGCAGCATGCCTCCCGTGCCCCGAGTTTATGGGATCGGTCTGCACCTTCACAAGCCCAGCCCGTGGCTCGTATGTCCGCTTATCGTTCACACGACGTCGACCCCACGTTCGCGCGGAAACTTGTGGGCGCCGGTACGGATTCGTAAGCTCACTGACCGGGAAAACGGCAGTTCCATCATGGCGAGGACGGCCTAGTGCGTGCACCGAGGCGAGCGCGAGTTCCACACCAACCGCGCCTCACGACCGCCAACGAGGTGTGGAAGGCACAGTGGAACGATTGCCTCGCCTGGTCGACGATGCTTGCGGTGGCCGCTCATGCAGCCGCCTTCGCCTTCTCGCCGGGTTGGGACCCCCTCGATGTGTGGGTCGAGCGCGACCTGGAACTCCTGGGAACTGGCACCTCGTGGGTTTCATTTGACGCGGTGCCATCGAGTGATGGGAGGGGTGCTACGGCGGTGGCCTCTGGTGCGCCACTCCAGCTCCAGGAGCCTGATTCGCTTCCGGCCGGTGTGGATGCCGGCGCGCGTATCGGAGGTCCCGAACTGGCAACGCTAGCGTTCTCGGGAGGGCTTCGTGAGCGCCTTCGCGGTCGCGGCGGTCCGATCCCGACGATCGTGGAGCCCGACCGGGGGCTCGACCGGGAGTCCGACCGAGAACTCGCCCTGCCGCCCGCTTCGCCGGCCTTGGACGAAGATTCGCCGGACGCGCTCGATTCGGACGCGCTCGAACCGGATACACACGAAGAAGATCACCAAGGGGAAGGAATCCGCGTGCTTGTGGAGAGCCCCACCTTAGCGGACCCAGCATTCCGGCTGGAAACCAGCACTCTGAATCTTTCACGAATGGCCGGCATTACCCCCGAGTTGTTCATGCCAGGGACCTCGGCGTGGCTCTTGATCCGAAATCCGGCAGACGTGGAGGAGTACATGAAGATAGTCGGGTATGAGCAGGCCATGCAGGGAACTGCTGCCCAAGGGCTGGTCAACGTGGCGGTGTGGATCGACGACCGGGGCTCTGTCGAGTGGTCCGAAGTCACCAAATCCAGTGAGCGCCTGGATATGGATGAGGCCGCGCTTGCTCTCTTCAGCGACATCGCATCCTTCCGGCCCGCTCGAGATCAAGGTGTTCGTGTATCGATGTCCGTGATCTTCTCTATTGAGTTCCCTTGGTAAGCTTTCGGGGGGTTAGCCGCAGGCGATGCAGCCGCACTGTCTTCTGCGCAGCAGCCTTTCTTCTGGGAGGATGCGCATCGGCACCTGCTCCAGCCACACCCGTTGTCTCACCCACGGGATTCGTCTACGAACTCGGGACACCGCCAGTCGCCGGTCGCTTTTCACAAACCGCGGCCCTTTACCTCTCTAAGGAGCTCGTCGACGGGGCGCTGGAACGTGCCCTAGGGGGCATCGACTCCGAGCCTGCAAATCCGATTCATTATCTGCTGGCAGGTCTCGCTTACGCACAGTTCGCGCAGTACAGCGAAGCGGACGCCATGTTTACCGATGCGCAGCGGATCTATCCTGCTTATGAGCTCGATATAGCGCCTCAGCGTGAGGCGGCATGGATCGAATTGTTCAACCAGGGCATCGCCGCGTACTCCGAGGGGGATGTAGAGGGCGCCATCGAAGCTTGGAAGCTGGCAGAAATGATGTGGGACCTCCGTCCCGACGCGTCTCTGAATCTCGCCGGTCTTTTCAAGGATCAACGTCGGTGGGATGACGCGATCGGGGCTTACCAGAGAGCCATCGCGGGTCTCGAGCGGAAGCCCGTCACCCGGGTACTTCCGCAAGAAGAGCTCCACGCGCGCGAAGAGCAAAGAATCCGCACCGAAGCAAGCCTCGCGGAACTCTTGCTGTTTACGGACCGTTTCGCCGAGGCCGAGACGCTTCTTCGGCGACATCTCGAGCGTGACCCGACGAGCGTTCGGGTCCGGGCCGATCTTGCCGCGGCCCTGAACGAGTCGGGAAAGGAGACAGAGGCCGTGGCCATCTACACAGGCCTTATCTCCGAGACGGGTTTGGGAGCCAAGGATCTCTTCAACATTGGCATCGCTCTCTACCGCGCGAACGACTTCATGGCGGCGGCCGAGGCGTTCGAGCGGCTGACGAACCTCCAACCGAACTCCCGCGATGCCTGGTTCAACTACACCAATTCCCTATTCGCAGCCGAGTCGTGGGAATCGTTGGCGGCAGTCGGAGATCGCTTGACTGAAGTGGACCCCCTGGGGGAGAGCGCCGGTCTGATCGCTGCACGAGCCCACTTGGAACTGGGAGACGAACAGTCGGCGGTGGAGGGGCTGGACCGGACCGAGTCGGCCCCGATCCACCTGGAAGGACTCCGGCTGCTAACGTCCGGGCCGGGCACGAGCATCCTGGGGCAAGTGGTGGGAAACGCCGCAGAACCCGGGACCTCCGTACGCCTCCGTTTCACGTTCTATGGCACCAACGGCGCCCTAGGGACGGAACCTTTCACCGTCTCCGCTCCCTCGCAGGGAACTCGGGAGCGGTTCGAAGTCTCCTTCGCAGGGCAAGCTACGGCTTACCGGTACGAACTCCTATCCCCTCCAATTCCCTAGGGGTCTACCCCCCTGCCCCGTCGGGAACCAGCAGCCGGACAATTCCGTCGTACTTGTTGAGCAGGTAGACCTGGCCATCGGGTCCCGGGCCGAAGCGCAGGTCCGAGCGTGAAGCAGGCGACCTCCCTTGTTCCGCGTTCTTTGCTTGAATGACCTGAAGCAGCGTCTTCGCCTCGCCTCCGTCGTTGAGCAAGACCCGGCGGATCGCATCCTGCCCACCGCTCGGAAGATCGTCGGCCTGGATATAGAAGATCTCTCCGGTCGGCTGGTCTGCCCACAAAACGAGGTTCTCCAGTTGAGGGATCGCGTCGTCTCGGTACACATGAAGTCCTGCGGCCGCGGCTTGGTTTTGGAGCAGGGGATCACGCTGCGCGTACTCCGCGACCGGATAAGTGATGGCGGGATCGCCACGCTGGTTGTCGAGGCTGACCCCTGAACGGCCGCCGAGGAACCGGAAGCTTCCCTCCCAGGTGTTCCAACCGAGGTTGGCTCCCGCGGTGACGAGCGTGAGCTTCTCAATGGTATTCTGGCCGATGTCGGCGAGAAACATGTTCCCGTTCGCTTGGTCCCACCCGAAACGCTGAGCGTTGCGTATACCGTAGGCGTAGATTTCGCCCAACGTGCCCCGGTCTCCAACGAACGGGTTGCTGGCGGGGATCCCGTACTTCCCATTGGCGCTGTTCGAGCCGAGCGGGTCTATCCGAAACAACTTCCCAAGGGCGGAAGAGAGGTTCTGCGCATGGTTGAGCGGATCACCCCCGCTGCCTCCGTCCGCTATGGAGACGTAGAGCAGTCCGAAGTCGGTGTCACCCGGGGAAGCAACCGAACTGAAGCCAATCTGGCCGCCGTTGTGGTTACGGAAAGGCTGTTGAATCCGTAGCACTTCCCGAGGTTGCTCGCCGTCGTAGCTGGCACCTCGGGGATTCCGGGCGGTCCATTCGAGAAGGACCGTATCGTGCGCATCACTGTCGTCGCTGGGTGTGTAGTCGGGCGCCGGCTGGGTGTTCCTACTGTCCGTCCACACGTAGAACTTACCGTACCCCGGCGTGCCCGGCTGACCGAACTGCGGATGGAAGGCGAAGCTCTGCACTCCCGTTTCTCGGCCACGCGACTGCACACCGACTTCCCATCTTGGATCATCGATGTCGACGTACTCCACGACCGTCTGGCCATCGTAGCTGACACTGTAGAGCGGGCCGCGCATGTCGTTGACGAAGATGCGACCCGTGCCCGGCTCATCGACCAGTCGCATCATCCGTGCGGGCGATCCATCGACGTCCGGGATCGAAGCGAATTCGACGAAGTCGACTTGGATCACACCTTCGGTCGCTGCGATCGGTGACGGAAAGGGGTCGCTGGACGACTGTCCAGACAATGGGGATACCGTCACCAACGCAGCGATCATCGCGAGTATCATGCGCATAGTCCTGACTCCTTTGTTGCTCTGTTCAGTCGTCCCCCTGAGGAGCCCAACTCCAAAAGCATCTTAGGTCTAACCCCACCGCCTGAAAAGGCGTTCCTGAGAGGCCATCTGCTGGGAGGGCGCGATCACGGACGGCCCTTGTGCGTTGAAACCCGGGGGCGCATCGTGGCCGCGAGGATCCCGCTGGGGGGAAACCAGATTTGAACACTGCAATTGGGACTACCCAAAGGACGGGGGCGTCAAATGTGTAGAACTTCGAATGGACTGATCCTGGGTCTGGCGCTGGTGGCGCTCAGCGGCTGTGCACCACCCGAATCCGTGGACCTGGTGCTCCACAACGGCAAAATCGTCACCGTTGATGATGCATTCTCCATCCAGCAGGCCGTTGCCGTGCACGACGGCAGAATCGTCGAGGTGGGTGGGAACGACCTGGTCTCGAGGTACGACGCAACACGGACCATAGATCTGGAGGGCAAGACGGTCCTTCCGGGATTCAACGACACCCACATCCACATCGCCGGAAGCCCCATCCGCGAAATCGACCTAACCGAAACCTTTTCCATCCTGGAGCTGCAACAGCAGGTCCGGGCCAAAGCTGAGCAACTCGGCGAGGGGGAGTGGGTCACGGGTTATGGCTGGTCCGAGGATGCATTCGCCGAGTTGCGCAAACCGACTCGGGCCGACTTGGATGAAGCCGCTCCGCGCAATCCCGTCACTCTGACCCGGGCGGGCGCACACAGCGCTGTAGTGAACAGCTTGGCGTTCGAACTCGCCGGGATCACCAAGGATACTCCCGATCCAGAGGGGGGGATCCTGGAAAAGAACGAGCGCGGGGAACTGAACGGGATCATCCGCGAGCGCCAGGGCATCGTCGGTCGGCTCGTACCTCGGGCGACTCTAGAGGAGACCCGCCCCAGCTTCATTCAGAACCTTCGTGATCTACTCGAACTCGGCATCACGAGCCTCGCCCAAGCGGGTGTTTCGACCCGCGGTTACGAGGAATGGGAGGTGGTCTACGCCGAGCATGGCGAAGAGCTCCCGCGCGCCAACGTGCAGATCCGTTGGGGCGGACCAGAACGGATGGACGCCTTCGGCAAGAAGACTGGCGACGGTGACGAGCGCCTGCGCGTCGGGGCTGTCAAGGTGTTCGTCGACGGTGGGTTTACCGGCCCGAGTGCCTACACGATCGATTCCTATCGGAGCGAGCCCGGTTTTCGCGGATCGTTGGCCCTCCCTGAAGAAGAACTGCGTACGACCATCCAGCAGGCCCATGAAATGGGATGGCAGATGGGTTTCCATGCCATCGGCGACGCGGCGATTCAAGTCACCGTCGACTATTTCGTCGAGGCTCTCGAGGCTTCGCCGCGCGAGAATCATCGCCATTACCTCAACCACTTCACGGTCCGTCCCCCGCCTGAGGTGATGGAATTGATGGGCGAGCACAATATCCTGATCACGCAGCAGCCGAACTTCACGTACACGTTGGAGGGACGCTACGTCGAGTATCTCGAGGAGGAGCACGCCGCATACAACAACCCGCTCCGCAGTCCCATGGATCACGACGTCTTCGTGGCGCTCAGCAGTGATATCCTCCCGATCGGGCCGATGGTGGGGATCTACGCTGCCGTCACCCGTAAGGGAGAATCCGGCACCGTATACGCACCCGGCGAGCGACTGACGATGGAGGAGGCGGTCCGGGGCTACACCAGGAACGGCGCCTATATCACCTTTGAAGAGGACATCAAAGGAACGCTCGAGCCGGGCAAGCTGGCCGACATGATCGTCCTTTCCGACGACCTCCTGACGATCGATCCGGAGCGTATCCTGGACATCGTGATCGAGAAGACCATCGTGGGCGGAAGGGTGGTGTTCGAGCGTTAGAAGTTCACCGCTCGACACCGCAACGCCCCATGCCGACTAATCCGACAGAGTTGTCCACCGAGCGACCCGAGCTGAAACGAGCGATCGGCGGTTTCGGGTTTTTCGCGCTCGCTTTCGGCTCGATGATCGGAGTCGGTTGGATCACCGCCTTGGGCAGCTGGTTCGAGCAAGCCGGTCCGGTGGGCGCGATAATCGCGTTTGCGGCAGGCGGGACGCTCATGCTGGTGATCGGGCTGTGCTATGCCGAGGTCACACCCATGCTCCCGGTGACCGGCGGAGAGGTAGCGTACGCCTATAAGGCGTTCGGCACCTCCAAGGCCTTCATCATCGGATGGTTTTTGGCCTTCGGCTACTTGTCCGTCTCCGCGTTCGAAGCGATTTCGGTGGGTCTGGTCCTCTCGTTCCTATTCCCGCAGATCGACGTGTTCCCGCTCTATGAGATCGCGGGCTCGACCGTTTACGCCTCGCACCTGGTCTTGGCTTTCGTCTTCACGGGCCTCATCACTGCGATCAACTATCTCGGTGTAGGGATCGCCTCACGCGTACAGATCGTGTTGACGAGCGCTTTTCTGTTCTGTGCCGTGCTCTTCGTCGTGTCGGGCATCGCCAGTGGCGAGGTCGGTAATTTGACCCCCCATTTCGGAGACAGCGCCCTCGGGAGTGGCGGTCTGGCAGGCATACTGGCGGTCTTCGTGACGGTCCCCTTCTGGTACGTCGGCTTCGACACGATTCCCCAGGCAGCCGAGGAGCGTCGAGAAAATTCGCCACTTCATCGGCTCGGCCTCTACGTCATTCTCGCCATTATCGGCTCAACGGTTTTCTATGTAGCCATCATTCTTGGCGCAGGTATGACGGCGCCCTGGAGGAGCATCGTAGGCGAAGATCTTCCCACCGCGGCGGCATTCTCGTCTGCGTTCGAGTCCCAACTGCTGGTGAGACTCGTGCTCATGGCCGGCCTCATCGGACTCCTCACGAGTTGGAACGGTTTTTTTCTGGCGGGTTCCCGTGTGCTGTTTTCGTTGGGGCGTGGCCGAATCATCCACGAATCCTTTGGCCAGACGCACTCTCGATACGGGACCCCGGCAAGGGCGGTCCTTTTCAGCGGTCTGGTGACCTTCCTCTCCGCGTGTCTCGGGCGTGGCGCGATCATCGCGTTCGTCGACGTCGGCTCCTTCTGTATAGCGATGGCGTTCCTTGGTGTGGCGCTCTCCCTCATCCAACTCCGCAAGAAATTCCCGGACATGGAACGTCCCTACAGGATGCCCGGGGGTAACGCGTTGGCCTACGTGGCGACGGCCGGATCGCTGCTCATCCTGGCCGTGATGCTAATCCCGACCAGCCCGAGCGTGCTCGTTTGGCCGCTGGAGTGGCTGATCCTTGGGGCGCTCAGCGTGACTGGGATCGGGTTCTGGATCGGGGCTCGCCGGTACCGCCAGCGCATCTCTGAAGAAGACCGAGCAAAGCTGATTCTGGAGAACTATGCTTAGTGGTCAGGGCCCGCCAAAACCTCGTCCAACCAGTCCATCAGGATGCGGTCATCCATCCGAAGGACGTGTCCCTGCCCCCTGATCAGGTTGACCCGTGGCGTGATCCCGGCCGCCTCGAGGCTCACCCGGGTCGCCTCCGTGGACGCGCGCCATCCCCGGTCCATCTCACCCACCATGAGCCAAACCGGCTTGCCCGCAAACGGTTCGAACGTCTCCGCCGGGCCGGAGTAACTTCCGGGCATCGCGATCGCAGCAGCAAACCGCTCCGGGTCGGCCGCCAACACGTGGAAGACACCCCTCCCTCCGTTGGAAGCACCCACAACCACGATTCGCTCCGGGTCGTATGAGACGTGCTCGTCGAGCCAAGAGAAGAGCGCGGGGAGAAACTCGGCAGCTTCGGTTGCGAGTGACGACCCCAGAATCGACGGCGCTATCACGACGTAGCCTCGCCGGGGCGCCTCCCTGTTCCAGTACGCGTCGACCATTCCGAGTGCTAGATCTGGTGTCCCACCCCCCCATGGAAGCGCGAGAATCAGCGGGTGGCTTCCCGAGTCCGAGTAGGATTCCGGTTTGAAGACCGCAACATCAACCCTGGTCTCGGCACCGTAGGTAACTTCCACCCATTCGAAGTCGGCGGCTTGGGCAGACTCGTAGTCGGCACCGGAACCAGCCGCCACCGCCAGAAGACCGGCGACTACAGCGAAGGCGCGGAATTTGATGAGAATCTTGCCTAGTTCTTCACGAACTTCTTCAGATTACGAGGCAAGACCTCTCCCGCGTACACGTTCCCCATCCCATCAACGGTCACGCCCTCGGGCATCGCGTTCTCAATGAATCCTATCTCGGTGAAGTCATTGGCGTTCGCGATTACGATCCCCAACCTCAGTTGGTAGTCCGCAACATAGATGACGTCGTCCTCGGTGATGTCCATTCCGCTCGCCATGATGCCCGGCCACTCGGCCAGATACTGTCCGTTCTGGTCGAAGACCTGTATACGCTCGTTGACGCGGTCGCCCACGAAGAGCCGGCCCTGGGAGTCGAAGGCCACGCTGTGGGGCTCGTTGAACTGCCCGGGACCCGTCCCTGCCTCGCCCCACGACATGACGAACTCCCCGTCCTTGTTGAATTTCACGACCCGATTGTTGCCGTGTCCGTCGACCACGAAGATGTCGCCATTGGGAGCAACAGCGACGTCGGCCGGACCATCGAAGGTGTCCTCCCCGTCACCGGCGACGCCGGCAGTGCCGAGGGTCATCAAGAGCGTCCCGTCCTGGGTGAACTTCATGACCTGATGGCCCTTGTCTCCGACTCCGCGGGCATCCGATGTCCAGATGTATCCGTCCGCGTCGATGAAAAATCCGTGGGGCCAGTTGAACATCCCTTCGCCCCAACTGTCCAGTAGTCGTCCCGACGGATCATACTTCAACATAGGCGCTACATTTTCGCGCCCTCCGTTGCAGTTCTCCGCGAAACAACGGTGGAAGACCCAGAGGTTACCGTCGGCGTCGAGTTCGACACCGATGGTCTGACCCCATGCCTCCACGCCACTCGGCAACTGCGCCCATCCCTCGACGAGGCGGTAGGACAAGGCTTGGCTGTGAAGCGCTTGGGGCGAAGCAATCGCAATCGTGGCGACGAGGGCTGCCACGAAGGTCAGTCCTTTCCGTTCGACATGTGACATCAACGCGCCTCCATATTGGGACGAGCGAGACCGTGGGCGGGCGAATCATGGGTACTGAGTGGCTACGAAGCTATCCGGGCTACCCCCAACCGGCAATCCGACGAAGAGGGCGCTGCGAACCAGACCGCAAAGAAGCCACTATCGCTTCCGCGCCAGCGTCAGGCCATCCCCCACGGGTACCAAGCTCAGCGTCACACGCTCGTCTTCGGCCAGCTTCATGTTGATCGCTCGGATGGCTTCGGTGTCTACGTCAGTCGTCGCAGGATCCACCACCTTGCCTTCCCACAGCGTATTGTCGAGCGCGATGAGTCCACCGTTGCCGATCAACTCCAGAGCCCGTTCGTAGTAGGCGTCGTAGCCCTCCTTGTCGGCATCGATGAAGACGAAGTCGAACGTGCCGGCACGCCCCTCCTCCAGGAGACCGTCGAGTGTCTCCACGGCAGGCGCCAGCCGAAGTTCGATCTTGTGGGCTACGCCTGCCTCTTCCCAATACCGTCGTCCGATGGAAGTCCACTCTTCACTGACGTCACACGCTATCAGGCGACCGTCATCCGGCAGTGCCAGCGCCACCGCGAGAGCGCTGTACCCCGTAAACGTGCCCACCTCCAACGCGTTCCGGGCCCCCATGAGTTCCACCAGGAGGGCCATGAACTGTCCCTGGTCGGGACCGATCTGCATCCTGGCCTTCTCCAAGGAAGCCGTCTCGTCCCTGAGCCGCGTCATGATCGGGGGTTCGCGAACCGATACTTGGAGGAGGTACGCGTACAATTCCTCGGGAAGGTGGTTGGTGCGTCGGGCCACGGCTTTCGTCCTCGGGCACTGGGGATTCTTGGCCACTCCGATTGACTCGAATGGCATAGTTTCACATCGATCTTACGCCCTTCGCTTGACACATGGCTACCCCGGATGACGCCCTGAAAAACCGATCACGCGGGTCCATTCCTTGACGTGAACGGTAAACGCACTTGGGCACGATCGTCTTGGGCGAGACCTCCCGGGATTCCGCGAGGAAGGGCAATAGACACTCCGAGCAGCAGTGGACTCACGCTCTAGGAGTGGTGGGTGCAAATGACGTTGCTGATCGAACCGAGCATACAGGTGGTTATTGCCGTGTCGGACAACGTCCCCCTGCTCGACGGGACCTGACTGGAGGGCGTGCATACGTTCGAGAACGGGCTGATGACCGCAGGACCCGGAATGTAGCTTTCGGTCTACCGGACCACCCGCAGAGCCAACCAAGTTTCGAGCATCGGGATGGTGAACGCCGACGCTTCGGTCACAGCCCAGTGTCCGACATCCGGGATCGTCACAAGCGTCAGGTTCTGTTCCAGGAGTCCCCAAGTGTCGTTGAGCGCGCCGGGAAGCAGGTAGGGATCGTCCAGGCCGTGAAACTCCAGCACCGGCGCTTGCACCATGACGACCGGGCTGTCGTCTTCTACATAAGGTGGTGTGGGATAGTTGGCCTTGTAGTAGTTCAGCATCCCTTCGAAGTCCGAATTCCCGAGCGCCTCGACGTATCGCCCATACAAAACGGGGTCGTTTCCATGCCGTCCGGCCAGCTGCTCCGCACTGAGCGTCAGATGAGCGCCTTCCGCCTGGAAGCGTCGCGCATAGGCGCTGTTCTGGTTCTGCTGGTCGTTTAGGGCCAATTCCCGCTGTAGTCCACGCGGGTGCGGGAAGTTGAAGATGACCAACTGGTCGGTCATCTCCGGGCGGCGCATGGCAAATTGCCAGGCCACCGCCCCGCCCCAGTCGTGTCCAACCACGGTGGCGGATTCATGACCAGTATCTTCGATCACCGCCGCCACGTCATTGACCAAGAACTCGTATGTATACCGGTCCACCCCCGTCGGTTTGTCGCTCTGGTTGTAGCCGCGCTGGTCGATCGCCACCACCTGATAGTCGTCCGACAAGGCGGCGAGGTAATCCCGCCAGAGATACCAAAAATCGGGGAACCCGTGGATCATGACCACCAACGGACCCGCGCCGAGGGTGACGTAGTGGATGTTCACTCCGTCGTTGTCGGCAGTACGATGCTCCACGCGATCCCAGACATCGGGGAGTTGGGCCTCCGCCGGCGATCCAGACATGAGAACGAGCAAGGCCACTACAGTCGGCGCGAAGCCCTTTAGGAAGTGTTGCATATGCTCCTCATGAAGTCTGGTGTCCCTGTCCGGTTGGTGACTCGACGACCCGAGGCCGCTATGAGAATCTTCCTTCAGCGCCCGAAGAATTGGGATTCAGGACTTCGGGGGCAAGCACCGCCAGTGCGAATGGACACTACCGGCCACCGCTACCCGCTCTGAAGCGCCATCGCCGGCGGAATGCGCGAAGCTCTCATGGCGGGAATGATGCCGGCCAGGGCCGCCACGACGAGAAAGATCACCGCTCCGATCACGAAGGTCGTCACGTCGAACGGACTGATGCCGTAGAGCAACGAGGTCATAAGCCGCCCCATCGCAACCGCGGCCAGTAGTCCGACCACGACCCCCACCGCGGCGAGTCGCATCCCCTGCATGAGAATCATCCAGCGGACCTCCGGAGCGCCCGCGCCCAGCGCCAAACGCACACCGATCTCGTCGGTTCGCTGGGCCACGATGTAAGAAATCACACCGTAGATCCCTACTGAGCCAAGGAACAGGGCGATCGCCGCCGCCATCAAGAGCAGCGTCATGGTGAAGCTAGTGCGGCTCAAGGAATCACTGACGATGCCCTCCATAAGCCGGATCTCGCTGATCGGCAGCTCGGCGTCCATCGAGGCGATCAAGCTGCGAATCGCGGGAACCAGGCTCAGCGGGTCAGCATTGGCGCGAACGGCCATCGCCATCGCCGCGACACCACCACCCACCGAATCGAGCAGAGGCTTGTAGATGTACGGCTCCGCCTCGGTATCGAGCCCGACGGCGTTCACGTCCCTGACGACTCCCACAGACCTCGCCGCCGCCCCCGCGATCGCCATACGTTTACCCAAAGCACTGACATCCGGCCAAAACCGGTCCTTGATGGACTCGCTGATGATCAGAGAACCGAGGCGCTCCTGGTGATCCTCATCCGTGAACTCCCGGCCCTCGAGGACATCAATCCCCATGGCCTCGAAATAGCCCGGTGTCGCCCGTCTAATAAGAAAAGTGGGGGGAAATTCGTCGTCCGCCACCGGAAACTCGTCGATACTCGTTGACAACGACCCCGCTATCCCCTGGAGCGGGAGCGAGGTGACGGCGCCCGCACGGGCAACGCCGGGTATGTCCTCCAAGCCATCGAGGAGCTCATCATAAAACTGGGCTAGGACTTCGGGTGAGTTGTCGTAATTCGCTGGGGCTGGTGAGAGCTTGAACGTCAGTACGTTCTCCGCCCTGAAGCCCGGATCGACGGCGCGAAGCCTCTGAAAGCTGCGAAACATCAAGCCGGACCCGACAGACACAACCAACGCTAGTGCCACCTGAGCGACCACCATAGCACTCCGGGCTCGGTGCCGCTCGCTACCGATCGTGGCGCTCCGTCCGGCGTCACGTAAGGCACCGAGCATCTTGTCGGATCCTGATCGCAAGGCCGGGAAAAGACCGAAGAAGAGGCCGGCCAAGATGGCAATCCCGCTCGTGTACAGTAGTGCCGGCCCGCGAACACCGATCTCGTCCAATCGAGGGATGCTTGCCGGGGCGACCACCACGAGCGCCTGCGTTCCCAGGTAGGCCAAGAAGACGCCGACCACCCCGCCGATCATAGCCAACAGGACACTTTCGGTCATAACGTAACGGATCAGTTTCCAGCGGCCCGAGCCGAGAGCCATACGAACCGCGCTTTCACGCATGCGGGCGTCCGCACGCACGAGGAAGAGGTTGGCGACGTTGCTGCACGCGATGAGGAGCACGAACACCATGGCTCCCAGCAGAATCAGAAGGGGCTGGCGGGCGTCCCCGACGACCTCGTCCTTAAGCGTCCTGACGAAAGCCTCTCCACTGAAGAGGCCTGCGACCACGGTCTCTCCATAGCCAGCCTCACCGAAGCGAGCGATGAGACTCTCGGCATCGGCGAGCGCTGATTCAATCGTGACTTCCGGGGCGAGCCGGGCGAGCCCATAGATGCTGTGTGCCCCGAAATTCTGGCTCGCCGGATCCAGGCGCAGCGGAATCCAGAGGTCGATGGCCGGTGACGGGAAATTGAACCCATTCGGCATCACCCCGATCACCTCGGCTCGGAGCCCGGTCAGCTCGATGGTCTGCCCGATGATATCAGGATCCGATCCGAAATAACCCACCCAGAGGCCGTGACTCAACACCACCATTATGGGGCCGCCCGGTACATCCTCTTCGGGTGTTGGGAAGCGGCCACGCTGGGGGATAGTCCCGAGAACCTCCCAGGCGGAGGCGGTCATTGCGGCCGCGTTGATCTGTAGAGGTTCGCCGTCCCCGATGAGAGCCATCTGCTGTCCACCCGAGTATCCCCCAAACGCCTCATACACTCGGTTGTTGTCCACGAAGTGCCAATAGCCGCGATCGGAGAAAGGGATCGCACCGGGAATAGTCCGGCCCGGCGCCGGGAGCGTTCCGGCAGCCACCGTTACGATGCGGTCGGCATCAGGAAACGGCAGGGGGCGAAACAGTACGCCGTCCACGACGGAGAAGATCGCAGTGTTCGCACCGATGGCCACGGCCAGGGTCACGACGGTCAACAGGGTGAAGGCGCGATCTTTCCCGAGGGTGCGTAACGCTAGTCGGACGTCTTCCAGAACGGATCCGATCACGAGGCAAGTCTCCGGCGGTGGATTAATACTACCAGTCAGTTTCCCTACGGTTACCGAGGCTCAAGTGTTCTGGAAGTGTGCTTGCTCATCAAAAAGCGAAAAATGCCAGGTCGCTGAGCCCGAGGACGACTAAGCCGATCAGCGCGACGAGCACAAGTATCGCGGCGAGCTTTAGCGTTAGTTGGAAAACCTTCCAAAGGAGGAATAGCAGTAGGATCGCAGCCGCGACGAGAACCACCAGAGCCAACGGGTTTGCAAATAGGCTTTCCATGCCGTTCCCTTCATCGAGTGAGCCTAATTCTAACTACTCGACGTGGGATGTGGTTGAAAAGATTCGGAGCCAGCGACTACGACCCGCTGGCACTACCCCGGCGAACGAAGAGAGCGAAGATGAGACCCCCGGCCAGAACGGTTACAAAGGAGAGTGTGGATTCCAACGGACGTCCCTGAAAAGCCCAGTACATCATCCACGCCGACACCCCGAGAAACAGGATCGGGCTCAGAGGATAGCCCCACGTGCGGAACGGCCGCGCAGCCTCTGGCCTGCGGACACGCAACACGATCACACAGGAAACGGCCAAGCTCGCAAAGAGGGTGAGCGTAAAGCCGGCGTACTGTTGGATCTGGTCGACGCGTCCCGAGACGATGATGATCGAAGTGACGATCCCTTGAATGATGAGCGCGACAGCTGGAGCGCCGCCCCGCCGGGTCCGGGCGAGGAATGCGAACGGCTTGAAATCCTTGCCCAGAGCGTAGTAGACGCGTGGCCCCACCAACGTCATCGCAGAAGCGGAAGCCAGGATAGACGCACACAGCACGATCGTCACCATACTCACACCGGTGGGTCCGAAGAGGGAGCGCGACGCCACGAGCCCCACCTCGACCTGGCCGGCCAACTCGTCGACGCCAGCCCCATAGAAGTAGACCGCGTTGAGCCCGAGATAGAGGGCGAGCACGGTCGCCGTCCCGACGAGGAGGGCACGCGGTAGATCTCGCTGAGGATGTTCCATCTCACTCGCGACGTAGGCCGCCGCGTTCCAGCCCGAGAAGCAGAACATCACGAAGATCAGCGACGTGCCGAACGCGGCGAGGGTGTCGTTACGGCTCAGTTCCTGGAAGGATGGTGAGGCAGTGACCAAGTTGGAGACGTCCCCGCGGCCGATGGACGCCGCGGCGAGAATGATCACGACGATGCCGCCCACCTTGAAGACGGTCATGAAGTCATTGAAGCCGGTGCCGGACCGCACCGCCCGTAGGTGTATTCCGACCAGAAGCCAGACCAGCCCCACCGCAATCAAGTCGACGACCGCCAGCCCCCCAAAGGTCGGATCGTCGGCCAGGAAGGGGAAGAAGTGGCCTGCGTAGATGACGAAGCTCTTGAGTGCCGCCGCGATCGGGGCGGAAAACCCCGCCACAAGGGACACGAAGGCGCTCATGAAGCCCGCGGCCGGGCCATACGTTTCACGGAGATAGACGTACTCCGCCCCAGCGCGGGGCATCATGGCTCCCAATTCGGCATAGCAGAGGGCACCGAGCAAGGCGAGAGTCCCCCCGATCACCCACAGCACAAAAATGAAGAGTGGATTCCTGAGATCAGCAGCCTGAAATCCCGTGGTCGTGAAGATGCCGGCGCCGATCATGTTCGCGATCACGAGAGCAGTCGCGGAACGCAAGCGCATGTGCCGCGTCAGCCTGCTCTGGTCCCCCGAAATGGGTGCGATCGGAGTTTCCCTTGAAATGGTTTGATGGGTGAGGGTACTTCGCGGACCGGTGAGGAGGATCCATCCTAGCGACGGAGGGCCTGGTTCGTCCACCGACCACGCCTCCCGGCGACCTCCTAGATCGCTTATGATGGGTGCTGAGGATCGACCGCGTGTGTTCGCCCTGCCGACCAGCCACAGCGAAGGTTCACGCCGATGAGTGCCCCAACGTCCAGTTTCATCAGAGTCACCGTCCTCTCGGCACTACTCTCCTCGGCTGGACTCTCCGAGTGTGCGTCGGCGCAGACTGCGTCCACCACACCCGAGGCGCCACGCATCGAACAGGCGCGGGTGGAGCAGATCATCTCGACGCTGGCCAACGACGACATGCGAGGCCGAAGCGCGTTCTCCGCCGACGCTGTACGAGCCGCCGAATACCTCGCCGGTGAGTTCGCCGCTGCGGGACTCAAGAGCCCCGAGGGTGCGGACGGATACCTCCAGTGGTTCAGTGTTCCGACACGGACAAGAGGAGCGGCAAACGTGGGTGGCACCGGAGGGGCTTCCGCGTCTGAACAAGGGTTGGTCAACGTGGTGGGCATGATCCCGGGCCGGAGGAGCGACGAATACGTGCTGTTCTCCGCCCACTACGATCACATCGGGATTCGAGAGCCCGTCGCAGGAGATTCGATCGCCAACGGCGCGAACGACAACGCGTCGGGCACGACCGCAGTGGTCATGCTTGGCAGATATTTTGCCGAGAGGGGCACACCCGAGAGGACGCTGCTTTTCGCGGCCTTCACCGCAGAGGAGCGGGGTGGTTTTGGCTCCCGGTACTACTCGACCCAACTCGATCCCGACCAGATCGTCGCCATGTTCAACATCGAGATGATCGGCAAACCGGCCGTACAGGGGCCGAACACCGCCTGGATCACGGGCTTCGAGCAATCCTCCTTCGGTTTGATTCTCCAGGAGGCTGTCACGGGTACCGAATACGAGTTCTACCCGGACCCATACCCTGACCAACGCCTCTTCTACCGTTCCGACAACGCGACGCTCGCCCGCTCGGGTGTGCCCGCTCACTCGATTTCCACAACGCCGATCGACGTGGACCAAGATTATCACCAGGTGACCGACCACGTGGAGACCCTGGATCTGGAGCACCTGACCAACACAATCCGAGCCATCGCGATGGGCGCGGAAACCATCGTATCGGGGGCGGCCACACCCACCCGCGTGGACCTCCCGGACGGAAACTGAGGAGTGCGCATGTCAATCCGGAAAACGTGTCTCGCTATGCCAGCCATACTGATGGGGGGACTGCTGGGGAGGCCCGTCGCAGCCCAGGAGCTGCCACCCGGCTACCTCGATCCGGGCCCCATCTTGCAGGCCGCCTCCGCCGTCATCGGGGTGGCCAACCTACGCTGCGTTTCGATCTCGGGGTCCGCCTACGCCGGCATGGTGGGCCAGCAACGCCTGAATGGATACGAAGTGGATTGGCCGCGTGGGCGGCCTCTAACCAACTACACCCGGACCATGAACT
>Ga0209752_1000250_pt1 | contig 26187 bp, 25 predicted proteins | sample METZYME_3_250m_FD_187548 | JGI IMG/M metagenome (GOLD analysis project Ga0209752, IMG submission 187548) | Marine microbial communities from oxygen minimum zone in mesopelagic equatorial Pacific - METZYME_3_250m (SPAdes) (version 2) | ecosystem: Environmental > Aquatic > Marine > Oceanic...
AGGCCTCGGACCAGGAGTTACGCGATATGGCTGGGGAGGAAGTTGCATCCCTGGAAGCTCGCATCGAGTCACTGGGGGCCGAAGCTTGCCTCCTACTCATCCCCAAGGATCCACTGGACGATCGCGCCGCCGTCGTGGAAATCCGCGCGGGAACGGGTGGAGACGAGGCGGGGCTGTTCGCGAACGATCTTTTCCGCATGTACCGGCGAGTGGCCGAGCGAGAGGGCTGGACGGTCGAGTTGATGAACAGGTCCGAGGGGATCCCCGGGTCCCTCAAGGAGGCCATCTTCACGGTGCGAGGGAAAGGGGTGTACGGCCGTCTCCGTTACGAGTCGGGAGTCCACCGGGTCCAGCGTGTGCCGGAGACCGAGAGCCAGGGCAGGATTCATACGTCTGCGGCGACCGTCGCGGTCTTGCCCGAAGCGGACGAGGTGGATCTGGCGATCGATGCCAAGGACCTACGCTACGATGTGTTCCGCTCCTCAGGCCCGGGTGGTCAATCCGTGAACACGACTGATTCGGCGGTGCGTATCACCCACATTCCGACCGGACTGGTGGTGTCCTGCCAGGATGAGAAGTCCCAACTCAAGAACAAAGCCAAGGCCCTCAAGGTGCTCCGAAGCCGCCTGCTGGACCAAAGGGTCGCGGAGCAGGAGGCGGAGCGCTCCCGTCAACGGAGGGCTCAGGTCGGAACGGGCGACCGCTCCGCCAAGATCCGTACGTACAACTTCCCTCAGAGCCGGGTCACCGACCACCGAATCAAGCTTACGGTTCACACGCTGGACCAGGTGTTGGATGGAGACTTGAACGAGGTGCTCGAGGCACTTCGTCTGGCGGATCAGGAGGAGCGGCTCCGGGGCGAAGAGGAATGAACGACCTCGCAAAGCTGGCCGAGTTGGAAAGAGATTCCGAGGTCGGCGTTGCAAACACGGGGGAGTCCTGGACGATCCTCCGCATGATCCTTTGGAGTGCGGAGTACCTCAAGAACAAGGGTGTGGAGACCGGGCGTCTGGATGCCGAGTGGCTGCTCGCGGCGGCGTTGGGCGTCGACCGACTCCAGCTATACCTGAAGTATGACCGTCCTTTGAACTCCGAGGAGCGAGAGGCCTTCAAGCCGCTACTCCGTCGCCGCGCCGGCCGGGAGCCGCTACAGTACATCATCGGCCGGACCGGATTTCGGGAGCTCGAGTTGAAAACGGATCCCCGTGTATTGATCCCGCGTCCCGAGACAGAGGTACTCGTCCAAGAGGTACTGGATTGGGCGTCGGCCGGGGCAGAAAGCGTATGGGACATGGGCACGGGGGCGGGTGCCGTGGCGCTTTCGCTGGCGGCAGAAGGAACATGGACGAGAGTAGTCGCTACGGACGTTTCGCCCGAGGCCCTTTCCGTGGCGGCGGACAATGCGGAACGTTACGACTTGGGCGGACACGTCGAGTTCCGGGAGGGCTCGCTCTTCGAGCCGTTGGAAGAGGGGGAACGATTCGACGTCATCGTGTCGAATCCGCCGTACATAGCGGAGGGTGAGAAGGGGGAGCTCCAGCCCGAGGTTCGCGATTGGGAGCCTCCCGAGGCTTTATTCGCGGGGGCGGACGGCTTGGACGTGATTCGGCAGCTGGTCGCCGGAGCACCGAAGCACTTGTTGTCCGGTGGCTTGCTGGCGCTCGAATGTGGCCTCGGCCAAGCGGAAGGTATTGCTGCCGATGTACAAGCGACGGGTGCGTTCGGCGCAGTCCGGATCCGCGCCGACCTAACTGGGCGCCCGCGGTTCGTGACGGCCGAGCGAGGGGCTGTGTGACCGCGTGGATGTATTCGTGACAGGAACCCACAGAACAAGAAGGCTACAAGAATGTCGATGACACGACTGACAGAGATGGCGAAGGATCTGGGCAAGGCTCTTGCACAGACTGAGGAATACCAGGCCCTCAAGCGGACGGTTTCGGGTACGGCGGATGATCGGGAGCTGGTTGAACTTCGAACGGAGTTGGAGGGTCTCGAAGGCCAGATAGAGGCCGCGCTGCGAGCGGGGAATGAGCCGACCGAGGAGTTGAAGACCGGCTACGAAGAGGCTGTGGAACGCCTTCAAGTGAACGCCACGTACCAAAGTCTCGTTTCGGCACAGACGAATTTCGACAAGGTGCTACGCAAGGTGAACCAGACGATCCAGGAGGGCATCACCGAGGGCGCCGAGAGCCGGATCATCATGCCGTAACATGCTGATCGGGGCAGATACGGGGCATGTGAGAGGAGTGACGAGGGCATAAGGTATGGGCGGGAATCTGAATGATCTCCGGGATCGGGTATATCCGATTATCGACCCGATCACGCGTTGGCTGGTGCGGCGAGGGGTACATCCGAATCTCATTACCACGAGTGGATTCGCCTTTACCGTCCTAGCTGGTTTCATGTATGGTATTGACCACGTCCGTACGGCCGGGTTCTTGGTTCTTTTGGGTGGGGCTCACGATATCTTCGACGGTCGAGTGGCCCGGTTCGGCGGTCTCGCGTCCAAGTTTGGCGCATTCTATGATTCCGTGCTCGACAGGATCAGCGAAGTCGCGATCTACATCGGGCTCATCTCGCTCTACAACCAGTATGAGATGTCGCTTTTGAACATCGGAATGATCTACATGATCGCCCTGGCCATGGCGGGTTCGCTCATCATCAGCTATTCCCGAGCGAGAGCGGAAACGTTGGGACTGGACTGCTCGGTTGGCCTCATGCAAAGAGCCGAGCGGGTTGTCCTTCTCGGGGTGGGATCCTTGATTTTCGGCCTAAGTTGGGATGGCCTTGTGCTCAGCGGCATCATCGTGATTTTTGCCATCCTCACGAACACCACTGCGATTCACCGAATTGTTTGGGTCCACCGGCAAGCTGCTGGTGTACCTCTCGACGAGTAACACCGTGGCGTCCCGGTCCTGGGTGCGTGTGATTTGGCCGACCAAGGAGATACAACGTGAAAGAACGTCCTGAGATTCGCCCGGCGGAGGGACGCCTCGGAGTGCTGCTTCCAGGCATGGGCGCCGTCGCGACCACCACCATTGCGGGTGTCCTACTCGCGCGTAAGGGGTTGGGGAAACCCATCGGGAGTCTCACTCAGATGAACACGATTCGTCTAGGTCAACGCACCGAGAACCGCACGCCTCTCATCAAGGACTTCATCGGGTTGGCGGGGTTGGATGACATCGTATTCGGCGGCTGGGATCCGATCCCGGACAACGCGTATGAGAGCGCTGTCAACGCAGGTGTGCTCCGTGCCGAACACCTCGATCCTATCAAGGACGAGTTGTCAGCCATCGCGCCCATGGCGGCCGCGTTCGACACCAATTACGTGACCCGTCTGGATGGTCCGAACAAGAAGACAGGCGCCAACAAGAGGGAAATCGCGGAGGCGCTGCGCGAGGACATCCGAAACTTCAAGGTGGAGAACGGTTGCGACCGCCTTGTCATGGTCTGGTGCGGATCGACAGAGATCTTTCTCCGCCCGGGACCGACACATGAGACCGTGGCGTCCTTCGAGACCGCCATGGAGCAAAGTGATCCGTCGATCGCGCCGAGCATGCTCTATGCGTACGCCGCACTAATGGAGGGTATCCCTTATGCTAACGGAGCCCCCAATCTCTCGGCTGACTTTCCGGCGTTCGAGGACCACGCCAAGGAAAACGGCCTTCCCATTTGCGGGAAGGACTTCAAGACCGGCCAGACACTCATGAAGACCATCCTGGCCCCCGGGTTCAAGGCTCGCATGTTGGGCGTCAACGGTTGGTTCAGCACCAACATCCTCGGAAATCGTGACGGAGCGGTGCTGGATGATCCGGCCAGCTTCAAGACCAAGGAGGAGTCGAAGCTTGGCGTGATCGATCACATACTGCAGCCGGAGCTCTACCCGGAGCTGTATGGGGACATCTATCACAAGGTCCGGATCAACTACTACCCGCCTCGCGGAGACGACAAGGAGGGTTGGGACAACATCGACATCTTCGGTTGGCTGGGATACAAGATGCAGATCAAGGTCGACTTCTTGTGTAAGGACTCGATCCTCGCGGCCCCGATCGTGCTCGATCTGGCCCTTTTCATGGACCTTGCGGGAAGGGCTGAGTTAGGCGGAATCCAGGAGTGGCTCTCGTTCTACTTCAAGAGTCCACAGTGCGCGCCGGGTCTCTACCCGGAGCATGATCTCTTCATCCAGAACTGGAAGCTCAAGAACACGCTTCGGTGGCTTGCCGGGGAGGATCAGATCACGCACTTGGGCCGCGAATATTACGAGTAGTGGAGATGCAGCGGGTACAGGCGGAACGACCGGAAGGGGAGTCGAACCAGGGACGGTTCGTGGCGCTGGAGGGTGTCGAAGGTGCTGGCAAGAGCACGCAAGCCCGCATGCTGGGAGATTGGCTGGAAGGTTGCCGAATCCCCTTCACGCTGACTCGAGAGCCCGGCGGCACCGAGGTGGGAGAGGCGATCCGGAACGTGGTACAGGACCGGCCTGGACTGTCGATTCCTCCCGAGACCGAGCTTCTGCTCTATTTGGCTGCGCGTACGGCGTTCGTAAAAGAGGTCGCTTTGCCGGCCCTCGAAAGGGGCGAGCTCCTGATCGCGGACCGTTTTTCCCTGTCCACCTACGCCTACCAGGGATACGGGCGGGGCCTGGACCTCGACGATGTGCGCAGAATGGACCGATTCGCCTCCGGCGGTCTGGCGCCCGATATCTATCTGGTGCTCGATTTGCCGGTCGAGGAGGGCAGAGCCCGGCAGAAGGCGGCAGGGAAACAAGAGGATCGCCTCGAGAGCTCCGGCGAAGAATTTCTGGAAGCGGTGGGCGGGGGCTATCGTGAACTCGCCCGGACGGACGAGAGCGTCCGGTTGGTAGACGCGCGCGGAACGCCGCCCGAAGTCCACATGAGAGTGCGTGAAGTCCTGCGGCGCGAGTTGCCGGAAACTTTCGCTATTTGTAGGGATTAGTTCTCTTGGTAATAGGCCGCATGGGTCGGCTGAAAGTGAAACGGACTTGAACGATGGCCGAAAACGATAACATGAACTCCCAGATGAGGCCTCAGCTGAGCCCCGGCTCGCTTTGGGGACCCTTGGTCGTGCTCGTGGTCGCTCTCGTCACGGGAGGTTGGTTTCTCCAGCGCGGAGTCGCGCAGTCGACCAACGTCTATCTCCAGGCCAGGTTATTCCAGGAAGTTTTGGACTACGTTACGGAGCAGTACGTCGATCCGGTGGACCAGTCCGCGCTCATCGAGTCCGCTATCACGGGCGTTCTCGAGGAATTGAATGACGCCCATACGTCCTTTATCGACTCCGAAACCTGGGATGCATTCCGGTTTCGGAGCGGGGCCGACGCCGACTACGGGGGTGTCGGTCTCGAGATCCAGAAACAAGGCGAATGGGTGACGGTGATCACGCCTCTCCCGGGGGGACCAGCGCTGCGGGCGGGGATCCGGGCCGGTGACCGCGTCATAGACGTGGAAGGCGTGTCCGCGAAGGATTGGGCGACCGACCAAGCAGCCAATCTACTGAGGGGAAGACCCGGGACCGACGTGTCTCTACTCATCGATCGCCCGGGTGTCGACGAGCCGATTCCGTTCACGTTGACCCGCGCGGTGATCGAACTGCTTTCTGTTCCTTTTGCAACGATGTTGGAGGAAGGTGTCGGGTACATCCCGCTCGCGGTTTTCAGTGAAACCTCTGGACGTGAGGTGCACGATGCGATCGAGCGTCTTCAGGAGGAAGGACTGACGTCCCTGATCCTGGATCTACGGGACAACCCCGGAGGATTGCTAGAGGAAGGTGTTGGTGTGGCGGACCTTTTCCTCGAAGACGGGTCTCCCATCCTAGAGACACGTGGGCGAGCCGCCGGACAGGACCAGCACTACGGGGCGGAGAATCCCGAAATGGTCCCCGGGCTTCCGGTGGTCGTGCTCGTGAACGAAAGAAGTGCCAGTGCTTCCGAGATCGTTGCCGGCGCGCTTCAGGATCACGATCGTGCCCTCGTGATGGGGAACCGGACCTACGGGAAGGGCTCGGTGCAAACGCTTTTCCGGCTCAGTGGCGGGAGTATCCTCAGGCTTACGACGGCGCGCTGGTTCACCCCAGTGGGAAGGTCCATTCAGATCGTCCGCGACGAGCCGGAAGGGAGCGCTCTTCCCGTCGAGAGCCTGACGTTGGGGGTGGGAGGGGAGCCGGTCACCAGGGGTGCTCCTGAAGAGCTGCCGACCCAGGAGTCCCTGGGCGGACGCACTATATATGGCGGGGGCGGTATCACGCCCGATCTCGTCGTCCTGCCGGACACGCTGTCGGCGAATGAACAGGCCTCGGTCCAGCGCCTCTTCCGTTCGGCGGGCATATTCGCCACTGCTTCGTTCAACCACGCCGTCTCTTACGTACAGGATCACGCAGATCTGGAGCCCGGGTTCACGCTTTCTGCGGCGGATTTGGATCGCTTCTATCAGACTCTCGTCGACGAGCATGAGGTGGTGCTCGACGAATCGGACTTCATGACCGCCCAACGCTACGTGAGGTATCAACTCGAGCGTGAGATCGCTCTCCAAGCATGGGGTAAAGAGGGTGCGTTTCTCCGCACCCTGGGGAACGACGGGCTGCTCAGAGATGCGATCGAGATTCTGAAGCGGGCGGAAATACCCGAGGCCCTTTTCGATTTGGCTAGCGATGCGCGACAGACTCAGGCCGTGGGCGCATCCGCTTCCGGTGTCCCCGGTCTCAACTGACCCAAGAAAGCCTTCGGCTGCCCCAGCCCATCTGGTAGTGTAGAGAGGTCCGCCCGGTGATGTTCGTCGATCGTGTCGTCATCAATGTCTACGGAGGAGCGGGGGGAGCGGGCTCCGAAGCCTATCGGAGGGAGAAGGGCGTGCCGCGCGGCGGTCCGGCCGGTGGCGACGGGGGAAACGGAGGAAGTGTGGTCATGGTCGCCGACGCGCAGCTTTCGACTCTTCTGGACCTCCGCTACAAGCAACACCACCGCGCCGACCGCGGCCGTCACGGATCCGGAAAAAACAAGACGGGCAAGAGCGGGGACGATCTGATCGTTTCCGTGCCGCCGGGTACGGTGATCAAGGACGCTGACACGGACGTCGTTCTCGGAGAATTACTCGTGCCTGGCGACCGGATCGTGGTCGCCCAAGGGGGCCGGGGTGGAAGGGGGAACACGCATTTCGTAACATCCACGAATCAGACACCGATCCGGTGGGAGCCAGGGGGGGCCGGTGAAGAGCGCCGGGTGGAGGTCGAGCTCAAGTTGATCGCCGACGTAGGGCTCGTCGGGGAGCCCAACGCAGGCAAGTCGACCTTTCTGGCCGCTGTGTCGAAGGCACGGCCGAAGGTGGCGGATTACCCGTTCACGACGCTCGCCCCAAATCTGGGGATCGTAGAGTTGCCCGATTTCCGCACCTTCGCGGTGGCGGACATTCCGGGTATAGTCGAAGGAGCCCATGAGGGAAAGGGGCTGGGCCTCCAGTTTCTCAGGCATATCGAGCGGACCCGCACGCTGGCCCTCATGGTTCCGGTCGACGCGCCGGACCCCGGGCAGGTCTACCAGGAATTGCGTGAAGAACTTGCCTCCTACTCGGAAGAACTGGGCGCGAGGCCGCACTGCTTGGTTCTAACGAAATCTGATCTTCTCGGGCCGAAGGACGATCCTCCGGTCTTAGACGCTCCGGATGCGTGGGGGGTCTTTACCGTGTCTTCGGTTGCGAGGAAGGATCTCTCCCTCCTGCTGGAGTCGCTGTGGTCGAAGATTCGGGAAGTCGTCGACGCAGAAGCCACCGGTGAAGCCACGGCCACGGGAGACGACGGTTGGGATACTCCCTGAGCGTGAGTTCCCCGGAGCGGGCTCGTGAGATCCAGTCCGTCTTGCGGCTCAGTTGCGTGCCTGGAATTGGCCCGCGGGCCCTTTGGCGGATCCGGAACCGATTCGGATCCGGCCGGCGAGCGCTGGCCGCCAGGCCGGGGAAACTCGACGCCGCGGCGGGGATGCGCTTTCGCCGGGCGTTTTGATGAAACCGTCCGCATCGGCGGCCGTGCCGGTCCTCGATCCTCCTCCGGCGCCGGGCGCCATTCGATCGGTTTACGTTCACGCCCCGTTCTGTGCACGCCGGTGTTTCTACTGTGATTTCGCAGTGAAAATCGCGTCGGCCGATTGTGGTGCGTGGCTGAGCGCCCTGGGAGCGGAGGTCCGGGCCTTGGAGAGGGAGGGGGCGTTTCTACTGGACGATACGCTTGATACGCTATACGTCGGTGGGGGGACACCCTCACTTCTCGGCCCGTCGGCGATGGAGGGACTACTGACCGTGATTGGGGAAGAGCGCTTGCGGAACTCCGACCTCGAGTGGACCGCCGAGGCGAACCCGGAGAGTTTTACAAAGGACGTGGCCGAGGGTTGGCGCCGCACCGGTGTGAATCGAGTCAGCCTGGGAATCCAGACCTTTCACGCGCCGTCGCTCCGGTGGATGGGACGGCTACACGGAGCGGAGGGAGCCCGCGATGCGGTTCGAATCGGAAGGGAGGCTGGCTTCGCCAACCTCAGCGTCGACCTGATCTTCGGCCTACCGGACCATCTGGGGCGGGATTGGGAGGGCGACCTAGACCACACCCTTTCTCTCGACCCCGATCACGTAAGTCTTTATGGCCTGAGCGTTGAGTCCGCTACGCCCCTGGGTCGTGCGGTGGCCGAAGATCGTGAGACCCTTCCCTCCGAGGGACGATATGAGCAGGAGTATCTTCTGGCGGTGGATCGGCTGGCGGAAGCCGGATACGCGGCGTACGAGGTGTCCAACTTTGCTCGGCCGGGATTCGCGTCTCGGCACAACTCGGCCTACTGGTCAGGAGAACCGTATGTGGGGTTGGGGAACGGAGCACACAGCTACCGGCATCCGGTCCGCAGATGGAACCTTCGAGACTGGGACGCCTACCGAGCCGGAGCCGGGGGCCTTGGTCTGCCGGTGGACGGCGAGGAGGAACTCGACCTCGCCGAAGTCCGGCTCGAGCGTATTTGGCTCGGACTGAGAACGAGGCGGGGGATCTCTTTGCAGGATCTGCCTGTTTCAGCTACGGATCGGGTCCGGAGTTGGGAGGAGAATGCTCTAGCGGTGGTGGAAGGGAATGTCGTGCGACTCACACCAATGGGATGGCTGGTCATGGATCGCCTCACCGTCGAATTGGACGAGATTATGGGAGGGTGATCGCCACCGACGCCGTTTCTCGATATTTTTAACCATGAACACAGATAGCCTCCAATCGATTGGTCAGGATCTCTCCGAGCGCGAGCGACGGGTGCTCGAGGCCGTGGTCCGCACGTACGTAGATTTTGCGGAGCCGGCCGGGAGTCGAACGCTGGCGAAGAGGTTCGATCTCGGCGTTTCGCCGGCCACGGTCCGGAACACGATGAGCGACCTCGAGACCAAGGGCTATCTCTTCCACCGTCATACCTCCGCCGGCCGTATTCCAACAGACCACGCGTATCGGTTCTACGTGGACCGGATCATGCGCCCGCAACCGCTGACGGACAACGAGCGTGAGCGCCTCGTCCAGGAAATCGAGATCGGAGCACCTTCGGCGGTAGAGAGGCTCGTACAGCGTGCGATCCGGGCGCTGAGCGTGCTTTCAAGAGAGTTGGGCGTGGCTGTCGCTCCAAGTCTCGAGGAGGCGATCGTTGAGCGACTCGAGCTGATTCAGGTGTCGAGTGCGAAGCTTCTGATGGTGATGACGATCAGGAGCGGGTTTGTCCACACGGTCTACGTCGATCTGCCCGGCGAGGTTCAGGCCGATGTCCTGACGAGCGTGACACAGGTCCTCAACGAGCGGCTCGCGGGCCTGACCCTCCTCGAGATAAGTGAAAGCCTGCCCGAGCGACTGAGGGATACCGGGATAGGCGACGGCCGAGGGGCCGACGAACTCTTGAACATTTTCATTCAGTCCAGTTCCGAACTGTTCGGTTGGACGTCACTGCAAGGGGGCGAGGTCCACCTCGGCCAGACCAGCGTACTGGCGTCTCAGCCGGAATTCAACACCGGAGCGCGGCTCAAAGGGCTCATCGAGCTGACGGAGCAGAGGGCTTTGCTGGCCGACGTTCTCGGGAACAGAGAGCACCAGGGTGGACTAAAGATCACCATCGGCAGCGAGAACCCTGAGGAGGCTCTGTCCGACTTCACGTTGGTCACAGCGGAATATCGGGTCGGACGACTCAAGGGTGTGATCGGCGTCATCGGTCCCACTCGGATGCCGTACGAAAAGGTGATCGCGATCGTCGACTACACGTCGACTCTAGTCAACAACGTTCTCGGTGTATAGGACAGCACGCTGCACCGGATCTCCGTAGGGGTAAATGGCCGACTACTATGAGTTGCTGGGCGTCTCGAAGAGCGTCGGCACGGACGAAATCAAGAAGGCGTACCGAAAGCTCGCCTTCAAGTACCACCCCGATCGCAACCAGGGATCGAAGGAGACCGAGGACCGATTCAAGCAGGTGACCGAGGCCTACGAGGTTCTCCGCGATCCCGAAAAACGCTCCATCTACGACCAGTACGGGGAGCAAGGGTTGAATCGGGGTGCTGGCGGGGCGAGCGGATTCGGGGGTTTCGACTTTTCCGACGCCCTTGACGTCTTCATGAGGGACTTCGGAGGGTTCGGCGACCTTTTCGGAGAAAGGCAACAGAGAGGTGGATCCCGGTCGAGGCCCAAAGGTGAGGCCATCAAGGTTCGGGTGCGCGTCTCGCTGCAGGAAGTGGCCACGGGCGTGGCGAAGACGCTCAAGGTGGCCATTCTGGACACTTGCGAAAGGTGTTCGGGAACCGGGAGTGCCGACGGAGCTGCGCCCGGTATCTGCGCCACCTGCCAGGGTTCGGGAGAGGAGCGTCAGGCGCAACGAACGGTGTTCGGGCAGTTCATCAGCGTGGTTCCGTGCCGCACGTGCCGGGGTGAAGGTCGTGTGATCGAAGAGCGGTGCCCGCAATGTCACGGTGAAGGCCGGGCCCGCTCTCAGCGGCCCATCAAGGTCGAGATCCCGCCCGGCGTGACGTCCGAAAACTTCATTACGCAGCGTGGCGAAGGCAACGTAGGACTGAGGGGCGGGCCGCGCGGCGAAGTCCTGGTGCTGATTGAGGTCGAGGAGGATGCCCGTTTTGTCCGCGACGGTGCGCACCTGAGATACGACTTGCCCATCACCTACTCTCAGGCGGTCCTGGGTGATGAGGCCGAAGTGCCGACCGTGGACGGTACGGTCCGAGTGACCATCCCGAAGGGTATTCAGAGCGGGGAGGTCTTGCGTCTCAGAGGCCACGGGCTTCCGGAGTTGCACGGGCGAAGTAAGGGGGACCAACTCGTGCGAATTCTGGTGTGGACGCCGGATCGTTTGACGCCCGAACAGGAAGAGGCGATTCGCGCACTACAGGAGGTGGAGGACCTGGCGCCCGAGCAGCTTGATGGAGATTCAGGGAGGAGCATCTGGTCCCGGGTCAAAGAGGCCTTCACACAGGCGTGATGGACGCCTCGGCTTCCTCCGACACCACACCCGAACGCTGGTTGGCCCTTTCGGTTGACGGCATCTCCCCAATGGAATCGGAACTCTTGGTCGATCCCCTGCTCGGCTTGGGCGCAAGGAGTGTGCAGGAGGTCGAGGGTCGATTGATTACGTATGTGGCTCCCCCCGTCGATCCGGAGGCGTTCGTGAAGCGGGCGCAGGACGTGCTTCGGAAGGCCACGGGACTGGACGATGTTACCCTTACTTGGGGCTGGCAGGAGCACCAAGACTGGTCTGTCTTGTGGAGGCAGGGGTTGGGACCAATAACCATCACGGACCGTTTGGTTGTAACCCCAAGTTGGTGCGACGCAGAAGCTCCCGAGGGGGCGGTGTTGGTCACGATCGACCCCGGTATGGCGTTCGGGACGGCCGAACATGAGACGACGCGGGGGGCTCTCAGGCTGATGGACCGAGCCCTGTCCCCCGGGGAGCGTCTCCTCGATGCCGGATGTGGTTCGGCCATTCTCGCGATTTCCGCCGCTCTGCTTGGTGCGCATCGAGTACTCGCGGTGGACATGGATCCGTATGCTTATGAAGCCGCCCGGGAAAATACCATCGTAAATGGAGTCACCAACTCGGTCAGCGTCGAGCAAGCTGAAGTGACCCCGGTTTGGCTACGTGGACGAGGGCTATTCGACGGTATTTTGGCCAACATTCAGACGGCGGTCCTGGTCCCGCTCCTGGAGAGCTTCGCGGGGGCACTGAAGTCCGGCGGATGGTTGATACTGAGCGGGATCACAGAAGAAGAATGGGGTCATGTGTCGCGGGCTGCAGCCCTCCTTGAATTTGGGCTCGAGGATGTTGACAACGAGGGAGAATGGCGCACGGGGTGGTTCAGGCGCTTGGGCGCCTTCTAGGCGCTCCGCTATGGCCTTCATGATCCCCTTCAGGTCGGGGGCCACAGCATCGGCTGTTTGCTCCCAGGATATGCGGAGGGTGGGGGCCACCCCATGGCTCGATGGGACTGCCTTGGATAGCTTCCCAGCTATGTCGGAAGATCTGAAATCGAAGCTCCGAAACGACCTCGTCGCGGTGCGTAAAGCGCGAAACCGATTGGGCACCGTGGTTCTTACCACCCTCCTTTCGGAGGTGCGTAACCGCGAGATCGAAGTCGGCGAAGAGTTGGATGACGAGGGGATTCAGGCCGTCGTCGCCAAGGCGATCAAGCAGCGGCGTGACTCGGCGGAGCAGATGCTGGAAGCCGGACGTCCGGAGTTGGCTGAAAAGGAATCCGAGGAGGCCTCGATGCTCCAGGCGTACCTACCACCCGCTCTCTCCGAGGCCGAGGTGCACGCCATCGTTCGCGAGGCGATCGACGACGGCGCGACCGAGATGGGCGCCGTGATGGGCCGAATTATGCCGAAGATTCGAGGACGCTTTGATGGAAAGGAAGCGAACCGCATCGTCCGCGAAGAGCTCGCGTGAGCATGGAACGGCTCGCTCGCGCCGCGGGTGGAGCGGGCGTTACGGTGGCGACACTAGAAGGCCGTTGAAGGAGCACTGATGATTCCCGACGATCAGGTCGACGAGGTTCGCGCACGTGCCGACATCGTTCAGGTGATTGGCGACATCGTACCTCTGAAAAAGTCCGGTAAGGACTACAAGGCCTGCTGCCCATTCCACGACGAAAAGACGCCTAGCTTCTTTGTGGTCCCTGCAAAGGGTTTCTACAACTGCTTCGGGTGTGGGGAATCCGGTAATGTTTTTACGTTCCTCATGAAACATCACGGTCTCAGTTTCGTGGACGCGGTCAAGCAGGTGGCGGCTGCTAGCGGAGTCGAGATCAGAGAAGTGAGCCGGGGTCAGACCGGTGAAGACCCGTTTCGTTACCTCTACGAGGCGAACGCTTTCGCTCGCATGTTTTTCCAGGACTTGCTCTGGGACGAAGCGACCGGCGGCCCGGCGACTGCCTACCTGGAGGAGCGGGGGATCGACCGAGAGACGGCTGAGCGGTTCGGGATCGGCTACGCTCCGGATGCGTGGCGTGGGCTTCTCGAGGCGGCATCGCACCACGGAATCGGGGAAGAGGTTCTGATCGAAGTGGGCCTGGTTACGCGTAGTGAAAAACGCAAGGATCCCTACGACCGATTCCGTGGCCGGCTCATCTTTCCCATCGAGAGTCTGGCCGGGAAGGTCGTGGGTTTCGGTGGCCGCGTGTTGGGTGCCGGAAGGGAAGGAACGCCCAAGTACGTTAACTCCCCCGAATCTCCGATCTACCACAAAGGGGGAATCCTCTACGGCTTGAGTTGGGCGAAGAACGCGATCCGCCGACGAGAGACGGCTCTCATGGTAGAGGGCTACATGGATGTTGTGTCTCTGGCGGCTGCCGGGTTCGATAATGCGGTGGCTCCGCTCGGAACGGCCGTCACTTCGGATCAGGTGGCCCTTCTTCACCGTTTTACGTCGCGGATTCATCTCCTGTTCGATGGTGACGCTGCCGGACTGAAGGCGACATTCAAGGCGGCGGATCTGCTTCTTGCCGGAAATGTGCACCCGTGCGTGGTCACACTCCCGCCGGGAGAGGATCCCGACACGATCGTTCACTCCGAGGGGGCCGAGGCGCTCAAAGGGTACATCGACGGGGCCATCGACGTCCTCGACCGGAAGATCCAGATGCTGGAAGAGCACGATAATTTCAAGAGCAGCGAGTTCAAGCGGAGCGCCATCGACCGGTTGCTTCCGACGCTGCGTGCGGTCCAGGATCCCGTTTTGCGGGACATCTACATCAAGAAAGTCGAGGACAGCACCGGGGTGCTTCGCGACGTGCTGGAAGCCGAGTTGGCGCGCGTCGCATCAGCACCTCAGCAGCAGCAGCAGGTGGTTCGGCGTCAGGATCAACGTCGCCCCTCCGCACTTGAGTTGGGTCCCGAGTGGCAGCTACTCGGTCTGATGACCGCGGACCGCGATTGGATCGAGAAAGTTGGCGAGCGTCTCGGGCCCCGTGACTTCAGGAACGACTGGTATCGAGCCGTCTTCGAGGCCCTCCTGGCGGACCACGATCTCAGATATCCGCCTGAGGGGATGGACCCGGAAGCCGAACGGCTGCTCGAAAAACTGCTGGCTGATCCGGCGGAACTTGGCCAAAGCCACCAGGTTTTCGAGGCATCGGTCAACAGGATCCTCAGTATACCGTTGGAGGAGAGCCTCGACGAAGTGACCCGGAAGCTACAGAATAATACCTTGGACGAGCAGGAAGAGACCGAGCTCCTCCGCGAGAAAATGCGGCTTAGAAAAGAGTACCGAGACTTTGGAAAGAACTGGTCGTCGACCGTAAAGAGTGCATTCAAGGACAATCATCTATGAAGGTGACAACCTTCCTAGACCGTTTTAGAGCCATTCGAGCAAAGAGCGTTTCATGACACCACAGACAAGGACATCCCTGAAGGAGCTGCAGAACCTGGACCAGGCGATCGCAGCCATTCAGTCAGCGGCCCAGAGCTTCGATCTCCTCTTGGAGGAAGTCGATGCGCCGGTTGCCCGGCTGGAGCAGGAGGTCGAGGCTCTTGAAAAGCGACTCACCGAGCTCAAGCTCGAGGAGAATAGGATTGAGTTGACGATCGAAGAGCGGCGGGTCCGGGCGGTCAAACTACAAGAACGTATGGACGCGGTTCGGAACGTGCGGGAAGAGGCCGCCGTCCATGCTGAACTGGAAATGGTTCAGCGGGCCCTCGAGAGCGAGGAACAGGAGGCCCTGAGTCTTCTGGACCAGATCAAACGCCTAGAGGAGCGATTTGAGGAACAGGAAGCAGCCTACCAAGAGGCCCTGGCCGAAGTCGAGCCCCACCGGAAGGAACTGGTGGAGGAGCAACAGTCCGCGGATGGCAAGCTCGAAGCACTTCAGGCCGAACGAGATGCGTTCGCGGCAGGAATCGATCCGGGCGAGCGGCGGATCTACGACAGCATCATGGCCGGAGCCAGAGATGTGGCCGTCGCTGAACTCACTCAGGATGGCGCTTGCGGCAACTGCTACAACATGGTCCCGCTCCAGATTCAGAACCAGATACGTCATGGCGAGGGGATGGTCCGCTGCGAGGGTTGTGGTGTGATCCTGACGCCGGAATCCGAGGAGGGACTGGCTCGCGCACGGGAAGAGGGGGAAAGGATCGAGCGGGCCCTCAAGGCTTCGACGGACCAGCGAGATGAGGAGCGGGCTGCCCTCTCCGAGGCCGAGGCTCTTGAAGAGGCAGAGCAAGGTGCTATTGCGGAGGCTACCACTGCCGAAGCATCGGCCGCTAAGGCTTCCGGTCCGATTTCGGATGACCCGGCGCCTGACATGATGTCTGACTCCGTCTTCGACACTCTCGCTGCCGAGGTCGCAATAGAGGGCCAGCCGGTGGCTTCCGACGGGGCCCTTGCCGAGGTCCTTGGGCTGAAGGCGGTCACTGAGGACGTCGTCTCCAACGTTATGCCTGCCGAGGAACTGGCCATCGCCGCCGTCACTGAGGACGCCGCCGGGGAGTTGGTCTTCGAGGACGTTGCCTCCGACGATGCCCCTGCCGACGAGTCGGCGGTCGAGAACGGCGACGATGTCCCCGCCGAGGAGCCGGCCGACGACGATGCCGGAGAGGTCGCCGACGCCGACGCCGGCATCGTAGCCGAGGAGGCTGAGCCGCGAAAACCGACGACCGACGACGAGTGAGCGGGCGGGCCGCTCCGGTGAGCCGCTAACGCGGAAGGAGGGGGTTTGACTTCCCCGTCGACGATCCCCACGGTCCAACCCCGGTGGGAGGAACCCGGCGAAGCGCCTCCGGAGATCGTGCGGTCACTCCAGGAGGCGCTATCCCTTCCCGAGGTGGTCTGTGCACTGTTGGTGCAAAGGGATCTAGCGGATCCGGATCGCGCGAAGGCCTTCTTACGACCCCTCCTTTCCGGACTCGACCTATCCGGTTCACTCGCGGGGCTCGTTCCAGCTACGGAACGGGTCCTCGATGCGGTTCGAAGGGGAGAAACGATTCTCGTTCACGGCGATTACGACGTGGATGGGATCGCGGGCGCCACTCTCCTGACGAGGTGGATTCGGCGGCTAGGAGGGAACGCGGTCCCCTTCGTGCCCCATCGTCTGCATGACGGCTACGATTTCGGGGCTGCCGGCATCGGCGCGGCGAAGGCAGCCGGGGCGGACTTGATCATCACGGTCGACTCCGGGATTCGGGCCCACGACGCTGTGGCTGATGCGAACGCTGCTGGCTTCGATGTCATCGTGACGGATCACCATACGCCGGCTGAGACGCTCCCTCCGGCGCTCGCGGTCGTCAATCCGAATCGGGTCGATTGCGGATATCCGAACAAGGGTCTCTGTGGCACCGGGGTGGCGTATCGGTTGTGTGAAGCTCTCGTGAGAGAAAAAGGAATCGACCAGGAGGAGTTGTATTCGTCGCTCGACCTCGTCGCGCTTGCCACGATTGCAGACGTGGTGCCACTTAATCAAGAGAACCGTACGCTGGTTCGTTACGGGCTCAAAGCGCTGGCTCGAACGAAGCTGCCTGGCCTGAGGGCTCTCATGGCGCGAGCCGGACTCGGAGACGGATCGATCGATGCCGGTCAAATCGGGTTCCGCATCGCCCCGCGCATCAACGCCGCTGGGAGAATGGAGGAGGCGATGACCGCGTTGGAGCTGCTGATGTCGGACGACGAGGCCCACACGTCGGCGCTTGCCGACCGTCTCGAGGACGCAAACGACCTGAGGCGTGAGGAAGAAGCACGGACGTTGCGAGAGGCGCTCGACCAGTTGGGGGGGGCGTTCGACCCTGCCAAAGACTTCGGGGTCGTGCTGGAGGGGGAGGGGTGGCACCCGGGTGTGATCGGGATCGTCGCCTCGCGGATCGTCGAGCGGATCCATCGCCCGACCGTCTTGATCGCCGTTACCGACGGGCAGGGGCGTGGCAGTGCGCGGTCGATTCCCGGATTCGATCTCTTCGCCGCGATCGACGCCTGCGGGGAGCATTTGGGTCGCTTTGGCGGACACCGCGCGGCGGTGGGCATGGACATCCCGGCGGATCGCATCGGGGGGTTCCGGGACGAGTTCAACGCCGAGGTTCGAGATCGCCTGCGAGGAGAGCAGCCCCGTCCCGTCATCAGACCGCAACTCGAGATCCCCCTCGAGGCCATGACGGAGCAACTCGCGCACATGCTCTCCTACCTCGGGCCCTTCGGGATGGGCAACCCTGCACCGGTATTCTTGGCCCGCCAGGTCGATCTGACGCGCCCTGCCCGGGAAGTGGGGAAGGGCCACCTGAAGCTCCAGGTCACTCAGTTCGATCATACTGTCGACGCCATCGGGTTTGGGCTGGTCGATCGTGTCACGCCCGAGAGCCTCGGAGCCGGTCCAGTGGACCTGGTGTTCAAAGTGAAACTCGGCGTGTTTCGGGGGCGCCGGCAGGTTGAGGCCCACCTCCTCGATGTGCGGCGGTCGGACGCGAAAGACTCCCCAGAGAGTCGTCTGTCAGCGGTGGCCGAAGGCTGATGAAGGAGTACACATGAGAATCATCGCGGGACGGTGGCGGGGGCGTCGACTCAAGACGCTCCGGGGACTGGGCATCCGGCCCACGAGTGATCGTGTGAGGGAATCATGGATGGCGGCACTGGGTCCGGATTTGGAAGGGGCAACCGTGTTGGACCTCTTCGCAGGCTCCGGGGCCCTCGGGTTCGAGGCGTTGAGCCGGGGAGCCGAGAGGACCGTGTTCGTGGAGCGCGTGCGTGGCGCGTTGGATGCGATCCGAGCCAACGCTGAGTTGCTTGGTGCAGAGTCTGAGGTGGAGATCCGGAGTGGAGATGCCATGGAATACGTGAGCCGTTTGAGTGCTGGAACTTTCGATCTCGCCCTTGCCGATCCGCCGTACGGGAAAGGGTTCGCGGCGGTCTTGATCGAACGCTTCGAGGCGACTGCGTTTGCATCCCAGCTTTGGGTTGAGCATCGTACGACCGATCCGACTCCGGACCTTCCCGGGCTCCGCCAGCGGCGGTACGGAGACACAATCATTTCCATCGTTGAGGCAAAATTATGACACGGGTTCAGCCGATCGTAGCCCTCTATCCGGGCTCGTTCGATCCGATCACCAAGGGGCACGAGGACGTGGCTCGCCGGTCATTGGTCATCGCGGATAGGGTATTGGTTGCGGTTGTTCGCACGGCGTCTCCGGAGACGAACGACCTCTTCAGCGTGGAAGAGCGGCTGGAAATGGTGCAAGAGGTCTTTCAGGAAGATGACCGGATCGAGGGTTGCCAATTCGGAGGGCTGCTTGTCGACTTCGCCCAGGAGGTCGGGGCGCAGTTCGTGATCCGGGGCCTCCGCGCCGTCTCCGATTTCGAGTACGAATTTCAGATGGCCCAGATGAACCGGGAGCTGTGGAGCGGGGCTGAAACCGTATTCCTCACGCCAGATCAGAAGTATTCTTTTCTTTCCGCATCACTCGTCCGGGAGGTCTCCCGTCTCGGGGGGGACGTGTCCCGGTTCGTGTCGGAACCCGTCTTGGGGCGCCTGAAAAAAGCTTCGGAGAAGTGAGTTTGACGGGACGAGGAGGCGTGGAATTCGGTCGCCGACACCCTCTATTCCGCAGGAGTCGGTCCGAAGAGACGAATCGTGAGTATTGCCCCGATGGGCCATTTCCTCTTATCGTTTTTCTTCCGGTTCGGTAGCGCGTTCGCGTTGCCACGCGGAGATCCCACGCGGAGGAACCATGGCATTTCAGGTGAGCAAGTCGGGCGACGTGACGGTCATCGATGTTGAAGGGCAGCTCATCGTCGGAAATCGCCAAGAGTTGAAGCAGACGGTTCTCGATGAGCTTGAGAATGGGGAAAGCAAGTTCGTCGTAAACTTTTCTGAGACGGGCTACATCGACTCCTCCGGTTTGGGCGTGCTCGTTTCCCTCTCCAAGAAAATTCGTGAACAGGACGGCGAGCTCCGGTTGGCCAGTCTCAACGAGGACCTGAGAACCCTGTTCGAGCTCACGAAGCTGGACACGCTCTTCACGATCGCCGATTCGCGCGAAGAGGCACTGGACGGGCTCTAGGAGTCCCTCCGGATTCAGCGGAGGATAGTGCGTGGACCAAGAACTCATTCTCGAGTTGCCGAACGATATTCGTTCGATCGAGCATGCTGTGGAATATGTCACGCGGCACTGTACGAGTTGTTGTGAGTACGCACGCCGTTTGAATTTGAATTTCCGGGTCGGACTTACCGAGGCACTCTCCAACGCCATGCTCTATGGCAACAACAGCGACCCCGAAAAGAGTGTTCGTGTCGAAGTCGCGATCAAGCTCGAAGAGGTTTCGGTAAGAGTTACGGACCAGGGTGTGGGCTTCGATCCCACGACGGTGCCCGATCCAACCCTCCCTGCCAACATCTCCAAGTCCGGAGGCCGTGGGATCTTCCTGATGAAGGCCTTGATGGACGAAGTGCAGTTTAATGATCGGGGGAATTCGGTGACCTTGGTCCTGCGTTTCGAGGGAGAGGCTACGGCATGAGCCCGGGAGGCGGGTCGCCCCCTGTCCTGCCGATTCCCGTTCGCGAGACCCTGGACGGCTTCAGGTCCCATCTCGATCTGGATCTCTACGTCTGGGTACTCGGGGAAGATGGCACCCGGATGGCCCAGATCTATCCGATTCTGGGGAACGGTGCCCCCGATGGGATCCGCGGGCCCCTACCGGACAGTCTGCTCCGATCTCTATCGCCGAAAAACGGTCCGGTCATGCAGCTCGAAATTGGCACTTCCGACGGATTGGCGGTGGAAAGTGTCGCTTCTTTTGTTCAAGCGGAGGTGGAGCGGGTGCTCGACCTCATGCAGGAGGTCGATTTTTTCACCCGTGAGTTATCGGAGCGGTATGAGGAAATCGACCTACTGTATTCGATCAGCGAGACACTGGGTTCGATCCTCATTCTCGAGGAAGCCACCGAGGAGATCCTGAAAGAGGTGTGTGACGTGCTCGGTGCCGAGAGGGGGTCTCTCTGGGTCTATGATCGCAACAGGGATCTGCTTCGTCTCACCGCGTCGGTGGGCCCGGGTTCCGACGATCCCCTCGATGCGCGTATGCCGGACCTCGTCACGTCACGAGTTTTCGAGGAGGGACGTTCCCAGATTGGCGGCCGCGGGGGTCGAGGCGACCCGCGCTCGGGGGGTGCCACGACGGACATTTCGGTCCCCATCAGCTACAGCCGTCGTTCGGTGGAAAGCAGGATCGTAGGTGTCATCGACCTCTTTAGGCGCTTGCGCGCCGACCCCTTTACTACGAGTGACAAGAAGCTTCTCTCGGCGATCGCGAGTCAGGTAGGTGCGGCGCTCGAGAACAACCGACTCATTCAGGAAAGTCTCGCACAGGAGAGGATGGGTCGCGAAATGGAATTGGCTCAGCATCTCCAGATGAAGCTTCTGACGTCACCAGAGGCGTTCGAGCGGGCGTACGTCGCAGCCCGCGTTGACTCGGCGGAGTTGGTCGGCGGGGACTTCTTCCATCTCTTCAACCTACCGGAGGGTAAGATAGGTGTGATGATCGGAGACGTCTCGTCTCATGGTTTCCCGGCTGCCTTGATCATGGCGCTGTGTTTGAGTGCCGCAAGCATCTACGCCATGGAGTCACCCGATCCTGCAGAGGTGCTACGGAAGCTTGACGACGCGCTGAGTGGTGAACTCGAGACCACCGAAATGTCCGTGAGCCTCTGCTATGTCGTGATCGATCCGGTGGCCGGGAGGGTTCAGTACTCGAATGCCGGCCATCCACACGCATGGGTGTTCCGATCAAATGGCGATTCGATGCGGCTGGGTGCGACCGACCCGCCCATGGGCTTTGCGGGCCCCGACTCGTATGCCGGCGAAGGGTTGTCCTGGCAGAACGGAGACACCCTCGTCCTCTTCACCGATGGCCTGTCCGACACGCTCGCGACTCCTGAGCCGGGGAGCGGTGAGGCCACGGTTCTGGATGCGGTGGAGCGAGAGCTAGAGGCGGACCCCGCTCATATCGTCGACGTCCTGTTCGAAATGGCCGCAGGGGCCACCCCCTACAATCCTGTGGACGACCGAACCGCGTTGGTTCTCCGAACTTGAGGGGAGGACGGCGTCGTTAGCTGATGAGAGCGAAGAAGTCTCTCGGACAGAATTTTCTCGTGGATGTTGGTCTTCAACGGAAGATCGTCGAGGCGCTCGACTGTTCGAGGACAGACACCGTATTGGAGATCGGCTCGGGCCGGGGCGCACTCACCCGACACCTGGTTGGCCGCGCGGGGCGCGTTGTTCTCGTGGAGTTGGACGACCGGCTCGCGGGGGCACTCCGGGACGAGTGGGGTACGCGTCCTGATGTGGACGTCCTCCATCAGGACTTTCTGGAGTTGGATTGGGCTGCCGTGGTCCGGGATCCGACTGAGCTTCTGGTCGTGGGGAACATTCCGTACAACATCACGGCGCCCATCATCTTCAAACTGCTGGAACGCCCCCGTCCGCGAGATATCGTTCTGATGGTGCAACGCGAGGTGGCTGAGAGACTTGCCGCTGAGCCCGATACGGGCGACTACGGGGCGCTGACCGTGGGCGTCCGATGTATCGCGTCCGTGGAGAAGGTTCTTCGTGTGCCGCGAACGGCGTTTCGCCCCGTGCCCGGCGTGGACTCGACTGTTGTGCGAATCACTCCGTTCACACCTCCGCCTCTTTCCGCCGATGAAGAACGGTCACTCAGAGTGCTCACTCGGGCCGCCTTCACTTGGCGGAGAAAGCAGGTGCAGAAGATTCTGCGCGACCACGAGGCGCTGCGACTCTCTCGTGATCGGTTGGACGACCTCACCAGGGAAACGGGATGGGACCTTACGCGCAGGCCCGAAACGTTGTCCCCGGATGACTTCGTTCGTTTGTCCGGGTTTATTACGAGGACCTCATGACCTGCTGCTCTCTGTACTGGACCACCCAACCGGCCACCAGCGTTGGCGTGCACGAGCCATCCCGATTAATATTGTGAAGATTTTCACAAGCCTACGTGCCGTTGGAAGAATGGGGTCATAGTTGTCCGTTTCGAGGAAAATTTCAGAATCGGCGGTCCGCCGGCTATCCCTCTACCTTCGGATCCTGGAGGATCTGGAGCGTAAGGGTCGAAATACTGTCTCCAGCGAAGAAATGTCGGGTCGTAGTGCGACCACGGCTGCCCAGGTTCGGAAGGATCTCTCTCTGTTTGGGTCGTTCGGAAAACGTGGACTCGGCTACACGGTCACCGAACTTGCCGAACGGCTCAAGAAGATCCTGGGACTCGACCGGCGGTGGCGCGTTGCCCTTGTGGGAGTGGGGCGTATCGGGTCGGCTTTGGTGGAGTACGATGGGTTCGCCGAGCGCGGCTATGATGTGGTGGCTATCTTCGATTCCGATGCGTCCAAGGTTGGCGGGAAGTGGGGCGGGCTGTGCGTGCGGGATATCAGCGAGTTCGAAGCCGTCTCGAACGACGAGAGTGTCGAGATGGTGATTCTCGCCATTCCGGTGGAGGCTGTCCCCTCGGTCATGGAGCACGTCGAGAAGGCGGGGATCAGGGGCATTCTCAACTTTGCCCCGACCAAGCTGAAAGTCCCCTTGGGCGTTGCCGTGAAGGACGTAAACATGGTCATGGAACTCGAAGCCTTGTCCTTCGCGTTTAGCCAGGAATACGGGGAAGGATGAGCGCAGACCGGTCTATAATTAGGTGGCTAGTCTCCGCCGCGCTTACGAGATGAAAATCCAAGAGAAAACGGGCGATCATGGGTGACAAGGCGACGACTCCAGTAATCCTCGGAGGTGGCCGCACTCCGATCGGTCGCTTTCTCGGTGGTCTGTCCTCCCTTGCCGCCCCGGAACTCGGCGGAGTAGCGATCCGGGCGGCCATAGAGCGATCCGGTATCGCTCCGGAGAGTGTCGACGAAGTCATCATGGGTAACGTCGTCGTGGCCGGTGAGGGCCAGGCCCCGGCCCGGCAAGCAGCGATCTCCGGCGGGGTTCCCGAGACTGTCCCGGCCGTCACCGTCAACAAAGTCTGCGGGTCGGGCTTGAAGGCCGTAATGCTCGCGGCTCAGGCGGTTCGAGCAGGGGACGCCCACGTGGTGGTAGCCGGGGGTATGGAGTCGATGTCGAACGTGCCTCACTACGCCCGGGGCCTTCGCTCCGGTGTAAAACTCGGCGACCAAACTCTCCAGGACGGCTTGGTGTTGGATGGTCTTTGGTGCACCTTCGGCAATTGCCATATGGGCGGTCACGCCGAGTATACGGCCGCGAAGGCGGGGATTTCGAGGACCGACGCCGACGAGTTCGCGCTGCGCTCCCATCGTCTGGCGATCGCCGCGATGGACGGGTGCAAGTTTCAGAAGGAAGTCGTCCCCGTGTCGATCGAGACACGTCGTGGCACCACGGTGGTCGATTCTGACGAATGCCCCAGGCGCGACACGTCCCTGGAGGCACTCGGAAAGCTGCGGCCAGCATTTGGGGGCGACGCCCCAGATGATATCGAAGAGTTGGTGGTGACCGCAGGAAACGCCCCGGGGCTCAACGATGGAGCCGCGGCCGTCGTGGTTGCCTCGCTTGAGTTTGCCGAGGCGCAGGGAATACCGGTCCGCGCTGAAATTTCGGCCTATGCCGCCGCCGGGGCCGCCCCCCAAGATCTGTTTTTCGCGCCCATCGCCGCCGTAAAGAAACTCATGGAAAAGGAGCACACGGATATCGGTGACTATGGGCTGGTCGAGTTGAACGAAGCGTTCGCGGTGCAGGCCTTGGCGGACATGAGGGGGCTCGACATGGATCCGGAGCGGGTGAACGTGCATGGCGGCGCGGTGGCCCTCGGACATCCGATCGGTGCCTCCGGGGCCCGCATCTTGGCGACCCTTCTAGGGGCCATGGAGGATCGGGATGTGGAGGCTGGTCTGGCCACGCTCTGTCTGGGCGGAGGTAATGCGGTGGCACTCTCGGTTCGCCGGACCTGAACGCGGACTCCGAGGACGTCATGGGCATCCGAGCGGTGACGGTTGTGGGCGGCGGGACCATGGGGAACGGGATCGCGCACGTCTGCGCTTTGAGCGGGCGAGAGGTTCGAATCACAGACGTCTCACAAGACGTTTTGGACGCGGCACTCGCGACGATCGCCAAGAATCTGGACCGGCAGGTGAACAAGGAAGTCATTTCCGAGACAGGCCGAGACGAGGCTCTCGAGCGGATCCGGCCCATGACCGATCTGGAATCTGCCGTCGCCGGGGCTCAGTTGGTCATCGAAGCCGTCCCCGAAAAGGTAGACATCAAGTACGGTCTTTTTCGTCGACTCGATGAGATGGCCTCTGCAGAAGTGATTCTGGCCAGCAACACGTCTTCCATCTCCATCACGGCGATTGGTGCCGAGACGGCACGTCCCGACCGCGTCATCGGCATGCACTTCATGAATCCCGTCCCGGTGATGACGCTGATCGAGGTGATCCGCGGACTGGCCACGAGTGACGCGACCACCGCAGCGGTCATGGATTTCTCCACCGACTTGGGCAAGACCCCCGTGGAGGTCAACGACTTCCCCGGCTTCGTCTCGAATCGGATTCTGGGTCCGATGATCAATGAGGCGGTGTTCGCTTTGATGGAGGGTGTGGCGGATCTGGAGGCGATCGATTTGGTCATGAAACTCGGGATGAACCACCCCATGGGACCGCTGGCTCTAGCCGACCTGATCGGATTGGACACCTGCCTAAACATCATGGAAGTCTTACATCGGGAGTTGGGAGACGACCGCTATCGGCCTTGCCCACTCCTTCGAAAGTACGTCGCAGCGGGTTGGCTGGGACGCAAGACGGGCCGAGGCTTCTACACCTACGGGGACTGATCCGGCATGTGGACGCCCAAGCAGCTAGGGGTGAGGGCCAAGGAGCACCAAACGTAGGGAAAGGTCGGGAGGCCGGTGGAAATCTTCGAGACGATGGCGCATAAGGGACACGACCAGCTCGTGTTCTGGAGCGACGTGGCCAACGGATATCGCGGGATCATCGCCATCCACGACACGACGCTGGGTCCCGCGCTCGGCGGGACACGCTTCTGGAATTATGGATCGGAGGAGGAGGCGATCACCGATGTGCTCCGCCTTTCGCGGGGCATGACCTACAAAGCCGCCATCACAGGTCTAGCCCTGGGTGGTGGAAAATCTGTCATCATCGGGGACCACCATACGACGGAGCGTGAGGCGATTTTCCGGGCGCACGGACGAGCCATCGATTCTCTGGGGGGCCGGTATATCACCGCGGCGGACGTCGGGACCTCTATCGACGACATGGAATACCTCCGCAAGGAGACCCAGTGGGTGACGGGCCTACGGGGACGGTCAGGCGATCCAGCACCGATTACCGCCTTCGGCGTGTGTCAGGGCATGAAGGCGTGCGCCCGCTTCCGCTATGGTGAGGAATCCCTCGAGGGCCGGTACGTCGTCGTTCAGGGGTTGGGACGGGTCGGGTATCACCTCTGCCAGTACCTCGTTGAGGAGGGGGCCCGCTTGAGCGTGTCCGATATCGAGGACGATCGGGTCCAGAAGGTAGTGGCTGATTTCGGTGCGACGGCGGTGGCGCCCGACGACGTGTACGGGACCTGTGCTGACATCTTCTCCCCGTGTGCCCTGGGCGCGGTGATCAACGATGACACACTCGACGCGCTGAAAGTCGACATCATCGCCGGTTCGGCCAACAACCAGTTGGCCGAACC
>Ga0209752_1000252_pt1 | contig 26097 bp, 20 predicted proteins | sample METZYME_3_250m_FD_187548 | JGI IMG/M metagenome (GOLD analysis project Ga0209752, IMG submission 187548) | Marine microbial communities from oxygen minimum zone in mesopelagic equatorial Pacific - METZYME_3_250m (SPAdes) (version 2) | ecosystem: Environmental > Aquatic > Marine > Oceanic...
AATCATCGAAGCACTACATGCTTTAGCAAATTCAAAATAGCCTTTAACGTTAATTTGAAAAATCTTATCCCAATGACTATCTTCAGCTTTAAGGATTGGGCCATAATAAGGATTGGCAGCTGCATTGTTCACTAAAATATCTACTGTTCCAAATTTATCTATCGTTTGATTAACCACATTTTGTATTGAATCGACATCTCCTGTATTACATTCTATGGATGTAATATCAAATCCATTTGATTTTGCCTCTTGAACAGCAGTATCTAAATTTTCTTTTTTTCTACTGCAGATTATTACATTAGCTCCTGCTTCAACATATTTGAATGCAATTGCTTTTCCGATACCTTTGGAACCGCCTGAAATAATAGCGGTTTTGTTTTCTAATCTAAACATAGTGTTATTTTTTCTTACGTCTTGCAGCCATTGCTTTCCACAAAGAATCTGGAATTTTGTCCATCTCACTAAATTCAGCAGCGCCAGCAAGCCATTCGCCTCCATCAATAGTCACTACTTCACCATTAATGTAAGCAGAACCATCACTCATCAAATAAGAAGCTAAATTTTCTAATTCATGTCTTTCGCCAAATCGTTTCATAGGAATTTTATTCTTCATTCCATCTTCAAAATCTTCAAAGCCTGGTGGCATTAAACGTGACCATGCTCCTTTTGTTGGAAATGGGCCAGGTGCAATAGCGTTAAATCGAATATTATATTTCCCCCATTCTACGGCTAAGGATCGTGTCATTGCTAACACGCCAGCTTTTGCAGCTGCGGAAGGAACAACATATGGAGAACCTGTCCACGCATAAGTTGTAACAATGCTAAGAACATTTCCTTTTTTGTTTTTAATCATTTCTTTACCAATCGTACTAGTACAATTCCAAGTCCCCATCAAAACAATATCAATCACCACTTTAAATGCATTAGGACTTAACATTTCAGTAGGAGAAATGAAATTCCCAGCTGCATTGTTTAACAATCCATCAATTTTCCCAAATTTATCAATCGCTTGAGATGTCATTAATTCTACATCTTCTAATTTTCTTACATCACCAGGACAGGTCAAAACATTAATACCAAGTTTTGAAAATTCATCAGCGGTTTCTTCAAGTTTTTCTTTTCTTCTACCGCTAATTACAATATTGGCACCCAATTCTCCAAAACGTCTGGACATACTCTTTCCTAAACCAGTTCCTCCTCCGGTAATCACAATTGTTTGTCCATTTAAAAGATTTTTTTCAAACATAATAACCCTCTTTAGTTTTTTAATTTATCAAGCGTATCATTTGCTTTATCAAGTGTGTCGCTTGCTTTTTCTTTCAATTCTTTAGCCTGATCTGTTACTTGTCCTAATTCTTCTTGAATTTTATCGATATCTATATCTGGTAACGGTTGATCAGTCAATGTAAGGTATGCACAATAGATAACAAAAAGAACAACTGCTAAAACAACTAATTTGTACAAACGTTGAATTACACTATACATAATCATTGCAGCTAGAGCAATCGCAACTGCCAGATAAGCAGGATTGGATAAAATATCATCTAACAGATTTTCTAACATTAAAGCAATTTATACATTACATTTCTACTTTACAAAGATGAAACAAAAATCAATAACATTTGTTAAATATGATATGATTAAAAAATTTTTTGTTTTCGTATTTCTCCTCTCGATAAGCTTTACACAGGATAAGTTAATCCTTCAACAAGCTGATTTATTACAATCATCTGTTGTTAATAATGAAACCATAACACAGTTGTCTGGTAACATTATTTTTAAGAAAAATGATACGATTTTAAAAAGTGATTTTGCTACTCAATATGAAAAATCTCCATTAGTAAAATTGAACAATAACGTTGTGGTAAAAAAAGAATCTCAGACCATTTATTGTGATTCTTTGACATATAATCAAGATAGTCAATTTTTTTCAATGTATGGAAATGTAAGAATTGATGATCAACAAAGAAGTATGCAATCAAATAAAGCGCTACTTGATGAGAAGACAGAACAAATCACTCTTATCGAAAATTGTCAAATTAATGAAAATGATAAACATAAAATTTATGGTGATGAAATAATCTTAACATTCAAAGATGATGAGTTAAATAATTTTGAAATCTTATCTGGAGGAGAAATCTTTTCAACAAATACTGGATATGAGAAAAAAATGGAGGGTGAGAAAGAAGATTTAGTCAAATTAGAAAATCAAAATTTATTAAAGGCAAAACATATATTGGGTGATATTAAAGAAAATGAAATTGATAAAATATATTTAGATGGGATGGCATCAACCTTTATTCATCTTTATGAGGATTCTTTATATCAAGGAAGTAATGAGGTTTCTGGTGATTCAATCGCAATTAGTATTGACAATGAATCAGCAACAAAATTAACAGCAAAAGGAGGTACTATTGGACGATATGTCCCAAATAAATTTAATTCTAGTATTACCTCACCTATTAATTATTCTGCAGAAGTAATCGAATTTGAAGTTGATACACAAATATCACAATTATATGGTTTTTCAAAAATATTACATGAAGACATGGATCTTTCAGCTTCATATGTGAACGTCAATTGGGAAACCAATATTCTAGAAGCTTTTACAATTAATCCATTAGATAACGAAGAAAAAAATAGACCTATTTTAATTGAAGGAAACCGCGAACCAATGATAGGTGATGAAATGGTTTATAATCTTAAATCAAAAAAGGGGAAAATATCAAAGGGAGAAAGTCAAGTTCAAGAAAATAGATACATGGGAAAGCAAATTACAAGTGTCACTGATAGTACTTTTTATATCGATGATTGTATTTTTACATCTTGTGATCCTTCAAAATTTTATTTGGGAAGTAAACAAGTAAAGATCATTTATGGAGAGAAAGTTATTGCAAAACCATTAAGTGTTTATATTGGAGGAGTTCCTATTATTGGTATCCCTTTGGCAATATTCCCTCATGCGTCTGGCGAAAGAAGATCAGGTTGGATTATGCCGTCATTTGGATCATCTGAAAATCGTGGAACATACATGGATGGATTAGGATATTATTTTGCTCCAAATGATTATTTTGGTTCTGAATTTTTGTTGAGTTTTGCTGATCGCCAAGGAATTATACTAAAAGCAAATAATGAATATAAGAAACGATATAAGTTTAGTGGAAAGTTAAAACTTGAAACAAGAAAGTATTTGGGTTCTGGAGAAGAAAATATTTCAAAAATTAATGAAAACAACAAAACTGACTATGTTTTTAATTGGCAACATAACCAAATACTAAGAAGCAATCAAACTTTCAGAGCTAATGCTAGCTATTACAGCAACGGAGAATACAATCGAGAAACAAGTATTGATCCAATTAAACGATTAAATCAACAAGCAATTTCAAATATTACTTATACAAAGAGATGGGCAAAACAAAATATTTCAATCAGTGCAAACGCATCTAATAAACAAGATTTAATGGCATCTAATAAAGTCAATCCTTCTTCTTCTTTTTACCAAACTCCTTATAGTACTCAGAATACAATTACAGACAATACGAGTACTTTGCCTTCATTAAATTTAAGAGTTGCTCGAAGAAAATTATTTCAAAATTCACCTCAAGATTCATGGTTCAATAATATACAATGGAATTACAGTTCTCGATTGATTAACAATACTAAAAGCTACTATGAGGCAGAAGAAATTATCAATGAAGATGGAACAATAGGCTATGCGTGGAAACAAGATGGTAATGGGAATGCTTCTCAAGCTCAAAAAGTAGATGGAATGTTAAAAAATAATTTTGCTATTAATGCTCCATTTACAATTTTTAAATATATTGCAATCAATCCAAATCTGAATATTAATTCAGATTTTGTCAATCGCTATAGGATAGCAGAGCTCAATGAAGATGATGATGTAACCTTTAGTTATAAAGATAAAATTAAAAATAGAACGACTGGAAATTTTGGGCTTGCTCTATCAACAAAAATATATGGCATTTTACCAATCAGATTTAAAAATGTAGAATCTGTTAGACATGTTATTACACCAAGCATTGGATTTAATTACTCTCCAGACTATGAAGATAACAATGACTATTTTCAGGAAATTGGAACAGAAATTTATGACTACTTCCAAGGATCACTAATAGGATCCACTCCAACTAGTTCAACTAAAAGGGTAAGTCTATCCCTAAATAATGTTTTCCAAGCAAAAGTAAAAAAAGAAGATAAAGAAGAAAAAATTAACTTTCTCAATTGGCGTATTTCTAGTAGTTATAACCTTGATGCTGATGAATTTAAAATATCAAAGATTAACACTTCGATGCGTAGTAATCTAAAAGATGGTGTTTCTGTTGATGTAAACTTTACACATGATCCGTATAAATTTGATAGTGAAGATAATGTTAGAATTGATGAATTAGATAATTTCCCAAGATTGGTTGCAGCAAGGCTTGCAACTAATTTCACAATTAGAAGCAAATCAGAACCAACTGAGATTGAAAAAGAAAAAGAGTTTAGTGAAGATACTAAAAAATTCTTGAATGACTTATCTGGGAATAATTGGAATTCACGAATTGGCCTTAGTTATACAATTAATAAATTTAATCCTTCAAATACCATCGAAAATTTTTGGATTAATACAAATACATCTCTCAACGTTACGCAAAACTGGAAATTAAACTATAACGCACGTTTTAATATAACCGATAAGTCAATCATTAGGCATAATCTTACATTGTATAGAGAAATAGATTGTTGGGAATTTTTTATAGATTGGACTCCAAATGGATATGCAAGAGGTCTGTATTTTAGATTAAATCTTAAATCAGATATATTAAAAGATTTAAAAATTGAACGTAGACAAGGTATATATAGTACAAGATCAAATTTTTAGGTGTTATTGCTTAAAAAAATTATTAATGTTGTTTTGTGAAGTCTAAATACCAAAAAATCAAAGGCACTTTCGATATTCTTCCTCCTGAAACACAATTATGGCAAGAGATTGAAACAATAATTCATCAGACGTGTCAGCAATTTGGTTTTGAAGAAATTAGAACGCCTGCAGTAGAATTTGTTAATCTTTTTCAAGAAAATATTGGATATGAAACAGATGTTTCAAAAGAAATGTTTGGTTGGCAAGATCAATCAGGAAAACAATTAGCTCTCAAACCAGAAATGACAGCTCCGGTTGTAAGAGCTTATATTGAATCAGGATTTTTCAGAAAACATCCACTATGTCGTTTATATTATATTGATTCATTATTTAGAAGAGAAAAACCTCAAAAAGGGAGGCAAAGACAATTTAATCAATTTGGAATTGAAGCATTTGGATCTAGAAATAGCGAACAAGATGCTGAAATAATCTTAATTGCAAATAAACTCTTTAAAGACTTAAAGATTAATAATACAAGGTTAAGTATTAACAGTATTGGTAGTCCTGAAATAAGAACAAAGTATGAAGTAGTATTAAAAAAATATTTCAATCAAAATGCAAATAAGCTATCAAAAGTATCTAAAAAAAGACTTGAAAAAAATCCAATACGAATTTTAGATAGCAAAGAAAAAGAAGATCAGTCAATTATAAAAAATGCTCCGTTAATCAAAGAATTTATCTCAAAAGATGATGGTGTTCATTTTAATGAAGTATTATCGCACCTCAAAGCATTAGGAATTCAGTATAATGAAAATCCACATCTTGTTCGTGGTTTAGATTATTACAATGGCACTACATTTGAGATTACTACGAATAGCCAACAATCACAAAATGCTCTTTGTGGTGGTGGAAGATATGATTTTTTAGTAGAGAAAATGGGTGGACCAAAAGTGCCTGCTGTTGGATTTGCTGCTGGGATTGAAAGAATGATGCTTGAATCAAAACAACAACCAACTAACAAAAGTATTGATGTCTATATTAGTTGTAATGATATAAAACATGCATCTAAAGGTTTTAAAATTATTAAAGAAATAACCGATAATGGATATAAAATATTTTTTGATACAAATAAAAAGAATGTAAAAAATCAAATTAAAGATGCGATAAAAAATAAAGCATCGTCAATATTGATTATTGATGACAAAATACTTATTAGAAATTTAAATTCTAAAAAAGAAAATATTGTTTCAGAAAGCCAAATTCTTAGCCTTTTAAAAAAGCAATAATTTATATATATAATTATATATATAAATTTTTGACAATTAACATACAAAGGATGTAAGTTGATTTCCTAAAATGTCAAACCAAGAAAAACTACTAATTATTGTTGAGTCGCCTTCCAAAACAAAAACAATAAGCAAATATATAGATCATGCTAAAGTAATAGCCAGTATTGGCCATTTTAAAGACTTACCAAAGAAAGAATTAGGAATCGATATTAAGAATGATTTTGCTATGGATATTGAAACTATAGCTGATAGGAAAAAATTTATAACCGAGCTAAAGAATGAAACTAAAACAGCTGATAGAATCCTAATTGCTACAGATCCAGATAGAGAAGGTGAGGCTATTGCTGCACATATTGCTGAAGAAATTAATAAAGATGTTGAACGTGTAGAATTTACAGAAATAACAAAAAATGCTGTGATGGAAGCAATAAACAATAGTAGAGAAATAAATTACAATTTAGTAGATGCACAAAGAGCTAGAAGAGCAATCGATCGATTAGTAGGATTTACGTTCTCTCCCGTTTTATGGCAAACATTAAGAAATTTGAGAGTAAAAGGGTTGTCTGCTGGAAGAGTTCAATCGGTAGCATTAAAATTATTAGTAAAACGTGAAAAAGAACGTAATAAATTTATTAAAAACAAATTTTTTGCAATTGACGCAGAACTCATTGAAGAAAGTAGTAATAAAAATTTCAAAGCCAAACTTACTCACTATGATGAACAAAAAGTTGCAACAAGTGATGATTTTGATAAGTTTGATAGTGGTTTAAAAAATAAAAATCTTCTCTTGATTAATACAGAAAAAGCAGAAAAAATCAAAAAAGAATCAAATGAAAATCCATGGGAGATTATAGACATTGAATCAAAACCAACTTCTAGTTCCCCTCCTCCACCATTTACAACCAGTACTCTTCAACAAGATGCATCAAGAAAATTTGGATATTCTCCAAAAAGAACAATGGTTATTGCACAAAAATTATACGAACAAGGATTTATAACTTATATGAGAACAGATTCTACCAATCTTTCAAGCGAAGCGTTATCTGCTGCGAAACATTCTATTGAAAATAAATTTGGTAAAGAGTTTCTTCCAGATTCATTTAATATATATAAAACAAAAGTTGCTAATGCACAAGAAGCCCATGAAGCAATTAGGCCAGCAGGGAGAGCTTTTAAAGAAACAAATAAAATTGCTACTATTTTAGGTAAAGATGAATCACAATTATATGATTTAATTTTAAATCGTACATTGGCTTCCCAAATGAAAGCTGCTGAATATATACGCACTAATGTTACAATCAAAAATAGAAAATCAATTTATAAAGCAAATGGAAATGTAACCAAATTTAAAGGATATACTGCTGCATATGAACAGGCTTTAGGAAGAAATCAAAAATCTGGCGCTGGTTCTCTTCCCCCTTTATCAGAATCTTCTAACATCAAACATAAAACAATATCATCTGAAGAAAAAACCACTATTCCTCCTAGAAGGTTTTCTGAAGCAATGCTAGTAAAAGAAATGGAAACAAGAGGAATCGGTCGTCCTTCAACTTATTCGTCAATATTAGATAAAATTGTATCCAAAGAATATGCTATCAAAAAAAATAAAACATTGATTCCAACATTTATAGGAATTGCTATTACTCAATTATTAGAAAATCATTATTTAGCACTTTTTAATGAACAGTTTACAGCAACTATGGAAAGAAAGTTAGATGCTATTTCTCGATCTGAAAATAGTTATTTAGATATTTTAAAAGAGTTTTATTATGGTACAGAAACATATCAAGGAGTTGAAAAATTATTAGAGGAAAAAGTAGATATTCAAAAAGCATGTACTATTCCTATTGCAAACGATATAGATATTAGAGTAGGACAATATGGACCATTTATTCAAAAAAATGATAAAAACATTACGATTCCTGAAGATTTATTTCTTGGAGATCTAAACAGTGAAACAGTTAAAAATCTTATCGCATTACAAGACCAGGATAATATTATTGGAAAATCTGACAATGGAGAATCTATTTTATTAAAAGTTGGAAGATATGGTCCTTATCTTGAACTATCAGATTCTAAAACAAGAAAGTCTATCCCAAAAAGCATCGGGGTCGACAATGTAACAGAAAAAATTGCAAATGATCTTCTCAATTTACCTAAAAATCTTGGACAAAACCCTGAAACAACAGAAGATGTTTTCGTCGATTTTGGAAGATATGGTCCTTATGTCAAATGCGGTAAAACAAACGCCTCAATGAAAGCCAATGATAATCCATTAACAATTACTTTGGATGATGCTATCAAACTTATTAAGAATAGAAAAGCAAAATTTGAACCAAAAGTTTTAGGAATAGATTCTGAAACAAAAAAAGAAATTCTAATCAAAACGGGAAGATTTGGACCTTATGTAACAGATGGCAATAAAAATGTATCATTAAAAGGATATAAAATAGATGAAGTAACATTAGAAGAAAGTATTAAATTATTATCAGAAAAAAAGTAGTGAAAAGTTTAATCTTAATCATTTCTATAAGCAATATTGTGTTCGGATATCAATCCTCACTAGAGGAAAGACTCTATAAATTAAATCGAGAATTAATGTGTCCTATCTGCGAAGGACTTACTTTGGAACAATCTCAATCAAGTATTGCAATTGAGATGAGAGAAGAAATTAAAAAAATGGTTATTAAAGGAATGACTGATGATGAAATTAAAAACCACTATGTTGAAAAATATGGACTCAATATTCTTGCTATTCCTCCTGCAAGTGGATTTAATTTATTAATGTGGATTATTCCAATTATTTTTGGATTATTTGGTATAACAATATTATACAAGTATTTTTTCGATTAAATTATTCTAATGAGCGAAAAACATTTAGATAAAATTATCTCTCTTTGCAAAAGAAGAGGTTTTGTATTCCCTAATTCTGAAATCTATGGCGGATTAAAAGCATCTTATGATTATGGACCAATGGGTGTTGAATTAAAAAAATCAATTTCAGAGTTGTGGTGGAAAGAAATGACTCAACTTCATCAAAATATTGTTGGTATTGATAGTGCAATTATGGTTCATCCAGATGTATGGAAAGCAAGTGGACATATAGAGAATTTTAATGACCCAATGACAGATAATAAAGATAGCAAAAAAAGATATCGAGTGGATGATTTACTGTCTCAACAAAAAAGTAAAGTAATTGATACTTTATGCGATTCTTTAAACATCAAAAATACTAACGATAATTCTATTTTTGATCACATTGCACATACACTTCTTAATAAAGGATCTGATGGTGAAGGAATATTAGAAAAAGCGAAAGTTGTAGATCCACATTCAGGATCAATTGGAAAATGGACAATACCAGTTCAATTTAATTTAATGTTTAAAACTGATTCAGGTCCGTCAGAAAAAACTGGAAAAGAAATTTATTTACGTCCAGAAACTGCACAAGGAATGTTTATCAACTATCTTTTAATTCAAAATAGCATGCGCTTAAAAATACCATTTGGTATCGCACAGATTGGAAAGGCATTTCGGAATGAAATTGTTGCAAGAAACTTCATTTTTAGAACAAGAGAATTTGAACAAATGGAAATGCAATATTTTGTTCATCCATCAAAAGACAAAGAAAATATTGAACTATGGAAACAAAAGAGGTTTGATTTTTATTTAGATCAATTAGGAATTAGTAAATCTAGTCTTCAATTTCACCAACACGACGATAAAGAATTAGCTCATTATGCGAAAGATGCATATGATATCCAGTATAAATTTCCATTTGGTTGGGGAGAAATTGAAGGAATTCATAATCGTACAGATTTTGATTTAAAACAACATGAAAAAATCTCCGGAAAAAATATGACATATTTTGATTCTACAAATAATAAAAAATATCATCCTTATATTGTTGAAACATCTGCTGGATTAAATAGGATATTTCTGATGGTTCTATGCAATGCTTACTTCGAAGATACTGAAAATAACCGAGTGGTATTAAAGCTTCCATTTGCATTAGCTCCGAATAAAGCTGTTATCTGTCCTCTTGTTAAAAAGGATAATTTACCAGAAAGAGCTATGAATATTTTTAGTGATTTAAATAAACAATATCCATGTATATATGACGAACAAGGATCTATTGGAAAACGTTATTATCGTCAAGATGAAGCAGGAACTCCTTTTGGAATAACAATTGATCATCAAACCCTTGAGGATAACACCGTTACTATTCGGGAACGAGATTCAATGAAACAAACTCGAATTGACGAAAATAAAATCTGTGATTTCTTAAAGTAAGGGTTTATGAGATCAGGAAACCCAGCTCTTAATAGCAAAACATTTTCATCCACTAGAAATATATCTGCTGAACAACCAATGACGATTGATGGTACTGTTAATAAGACAGCGTTGAGTTTGTTGCTTTTAATGACATCTGCTATTTATACCTGGAATAATCTTGAATTATCTTTTATATATTTTTTACCGATTATTATCTCCACTTTTGTTCTCTTATTAATCACCATTTTTAACAAGAAAGCAGCTCCTTATACGGTTCCAATATATTGCTTGTTAGAAGGAGGGCTTTTGGGGGGAATTTCTGCCTGGGCTGATGCTATGTATCCTGGAATTGCTAATCAAGCTATATGTCTTACTTTTGGCATTTTAGCTGCTCTTTTGATGTTATATAAAAGCAAGCTTATTGCGGTAACAGATAATTTTAGACTTGGAATTTTTGCAGCTACATTTGGCATTTTTATTGTATATATGCTAAACATACTTTTGTCTTTATTTGAAGTTTCGTTCATGGGACCTTTATTTGCAAATGGGTTAACGGGTATTGTATTCTCTGTCTTTGTCGTTGGTATTGCATCTTTGAATCTAGTACTAGATTTTGATTTTATTGAACAGGGTGCAAGTCAAGGCGCTCCAAAATATATGGAATGGTATGGCGCTTTTGGACTAATGATTACGTTAATTTGGCTTTATATTGAAATTCTAAATCTCTTAATGAAACTAAGAAGCAGACGATAAAAGCCTGTTTCTTTAAGATATTGACATTCAGCTCGTCTTACAATAACTTATACGGACTAAGGGTTAGAGCGCTCGATACTAAGGGTGTATCTAATCAAATATTTTAAATATGTACATAAAAAAAGGAAAAACAATGAGAAAGCTATTTAATATGGTAGCACTTGTTATGATGACCGGCTTTGTGTTTGCACAGGGTTCAGTATCAGGTACCGTTACTGACTCAGGGGGCAATGCCCTTTATGGTGCAAATGTAGTAGTTGAAGGAACATCATCGGGTGCAGCAACAGCAGCTGACGGTTCATATTCAGTCGACGGTGTAGCAAGTGGTTCTTATACTATAACTGCTTCATATATCGGATATGGGTCTTCAAGCGTGTCTGTCAATGTAGATGGCGCTGCAACAGCAAATTTTTCACTATCATCTAGTGCAATTGCTGGTTCTGAAGTCTCAGTTCTTGGATCTCGTTTCCAAAGACATGCAGACGAACAAGCAGTTCCTGTGGAAGTTATTACAGAACTTGAAATTCGTGCAACTGGACTGACTGAAACAAGTCAATTGTTGCAAGCTTTAGTTCCGTCTTATAACGCTCCTCGTAGTTACATTACTGATGGTTCAGATCACATGAGACCTGCTACATTGCGTGGTATGGCACCAGGTCATATTCTTGTACTGGTAAACGGTAAAAGACGTCATTCAGGTGCTTTAGTACACGTTAACGGTTCTGTTGGACGTGGTTCAACACAAGTTGACTTAAACGCAATTCCATCAAGTGCAATTTCGAAAATCGAAGTATTGCGTGATGGTGCAGCAGCGAAATATGGTTCTGATGCTATCGCCGGTGTAATCAACATTATTTTAAAAGAAACAGGCGGTGCAGATGTTAGTGTAACATACGGTCAAAGTTACTCTTTCTTTGAAAGAGGATACGGATCTGATGAAGCATTAATTGCAGGCCAAGATGAAAGTACTTACGGTTGGGACAGTGACCCAGGCCACAATGGATCAGGCTATTTACCATTTACTGGTGATAGAGGCTGGGCTAGAAGTGGAATGCAAACTGTTAAAAAAACCGATGGTAAAAATTTAATCATACATGCTGGTAGTGGTTTAAGCATGTTTGGTGGAAATCTTTACATAAGTGGACAAATCCGTGAAGGTGGACGTACAAACCGTACTGGTCTAGATCCTAGAATGCAGTACTTTGGTACAGATGCAAGCGGACAACTCACTAAAAGTGCATCAGCTACAGTCACTCCAGATCCAAGAGAAGCTTCTTTCGATAGAGAGAATCATCGTATTGGTCGTGGAGAATTTGAACAAGTAAGCATGATGTGGAATGGTAGTTTCCCAATGGAAAGAGGAACATTCTATACTTTTGGTGGATTTAATACCCGTAATGGAGAAAGTGGTTGTTATTATAGACGAGCTCAAGACAATCGTACTCTTCGTGCATGGTATCCAGACGGATTCTTGCCACTAATTAGTCCAGAATTAACTGACAGCTCTTTTGCAGCTGGTATGAAAGGACTAATTGGAGATTACGCATATGACGTTAGTGTTACCACTGGTGGCAATGACTTTGCATGGGGAATGCAAGATAGTCATAACGCAACTTATGGTACTAGTTCAGGACAACAATCTGATTTTGATCTAGGAACATTAGGTTATAAACAAACTTCACTAAACGCTGATTTCACAACCGTAGTAGATATGGAAGGTTTTGCTGGACCAGTAAATCTTGCATTCGGTTTGGAACTGCGTACTGAAAATTATACAATTGAAGCTGGCGAAGAAGCAGGATATGCTGACGGCGGATTTGATGTATTAGACGGTCCAAGTGCTGGTTCAAGCGCTGCAGTTGGTTGTCAATGTTTACCAGGACTTGCTCCTGCAAACGAAGGCGATCGTGATAGAGATGCGTTAAGTGTATACGTTGACGCAGAAGCTGATGTGCTTGATAATCTTATGGTCGGTGTAGCAATTAGAGCAGAAGATTATAGCGACTTCGGAAACACAATAAATGGTAAAATTGCAATGAGATATGAATTACAAGAAAACGTAGCATTAAGAGCTTCTGTAAGCACTGGCTTTAGAGCTCCTGCATTACAAGAAGCGTATTTCTCATCTATTGCAACTAACTTTATTGATGGAATACCTTATGAAGTAGGAACATTCCCTGTTGATACCGAACCAGCAAGAGCTCTTGGTGCAAAAGATCTTGACGCAGAAACTTCTAGCAATCTTTCAGCTGGGATGACATTCAAGAATGATATGGCTTCACTAGCAGTAGATGCTTATAAGATTACTGTTGAAGATCGTATTGGACTTACTGAAACCTTTAAGGGTTCAGGGATGGTTCAATTCTTCCAAGAAAGAAACATTGCAGCAGCAGCTGGTAGATGGTTCTTTAACGGAGTTGATACTGAGACTAATGGTTTAGATATTGTTTCTACTCTAAACTTTGATATCTCTAATGGACAGTTGTTACTTAAGAGTGCAATGAACTTCACTGATACTGAAGTAACCAATAAAGGAGAACTTGAAACTCCTTCCAATTTAGCAGACTATACAAGTCAAGTGCTTCTTGGACGTGCAAACACCGTGAGATATGAAAACTCTGGTCCTGACCATGTTTTCCAATTCTCAGCAATGGTTCAAAAACCAACATGTAACTACATGGTGAAATTGAACAATTGGGGTGAAGTAACAATTCCATCTGGGACAGAAGAAAGAGAACAAGTTCTTTCTTCAAAATGGACAGTAGATGCTGAATATTCATTCCAGGTATCTAGTCAAACACGTTTATCTTTAGGGGTAAACAATGCATTTGACGAATACTCAGACAAGACTATTAAAAGAAATAGTTTTAATGGAATATTCCAACATTCTGGTTATAGTCCTTTTGGATTTAATGGACGTTATATCTACGCTCGTGTAGATATGAGCTTATAAGCTCTAACGTTTAGGAATTAAAATAATAAAAGGCCTCTGTTTTTCAGGGGCTTTTTATTATCTTCAAATATATAATAATGAAAAACAGCTATAAAAATTTGATATATCTATTACTTGCTATTTTTGCAACTTGGCAAGCATGGGAACTATCAAGAGACAATACAAATGGTGCTGTGTCCTCTACATCTAAAATTGCATCTGATGTTGGCATTGATATTCTTCAACAAGGGGGAAATGCATTTGATGCCATTGTAGCAACTGGATTTGCCCTAGCAGTAACCTCACCATCCAACGGCAATATTGGTGGGGGAGGATTTTTAGTTGCACACACAGCAGATGGGAAATCAGTTAGCTTAGATTTTAGAGAAAAGGCACCACGATTATCGTACCAACAAATGTTTCTTAATGAAAATGGAGATTATGATAGAACTGTTGCGTTAGAATCTCATAAATCATCGGGTGTTCCAGGGACAGTCAATGGGTTACTGAAAATTTTGAATGATTATGGATCTGGAAAACTTACTCTAGAAGAAATTCTTGCTCCTGCAATTCATTATGCAGAAAATGGATTTATAGTCAATACAACTACTGCTTACAGTTTTAATGCTTATAGAGACCAATTTGGTAAGGACAATGGGACAAAAAAGATTTTTATCAAAGAAAACGAATGGACTAATGGAGATGTAATAGTACAGAAAGATTTGGCAAACACTCTTAGGTTAATCGCACAATTTGGTAACAAAGGATTTTATGAAGGAAAAATAGCAGATTTAATTGTAGAAGAAATGAATAAAAATGGTGGATTAATTACTAAACAAGATTTGTTAGATTACGATTCGGTGTATAGAGCGCCTGTAGTTGGAACGTATAAAGATTATACAATTGTTTCTATGGGGCCACCAAGTTCTGGAGGAGCTCTTGTAATACAAATGCTTAATACACTGGAAAATTTTGATTTGAAATCAATGAAAAGAAATTCAACAGAGTTTGTACATTTATTAACCGAAACACAACGGTTGGCATACGCTGACAGAGCTACACATTTAGGTGATCCTGATTTTTGGAATAATCCGATTGAAATGCTTACATCGAAAGAATATGCTAAAGAAAGATTAACTTTAATTTCTATGAATACTGCAACCCCAAGTTCAGAAATTGCGCATGGAACATGGAAAGACAAAGAAAGTGTGGAAACAACTCATTATTCTGTCATGGATAAAAAAGGAAATGTCGCTGGTATTACAACCACGCTAAACTTAAGTTATGGAAATAAAAAAGTTGTAGATGGTGCTGGATTTTTATTAAATAATGAAATGGATGATTTCTCTTCAAAACCTGGTGTAGGCAATGCATTTGGGTTAATTGGGTTTGATGCAAACGCAATTCAACCTTTTAAAAGACCCTTAAGTTCCATGACACCAACCATTGTTTTAAATAATAACAATGAAGCAATTCTTACAGTAGGAGCAGCAGGTGGTGCACGTATCATTACAGCTGTTTTGCAAATATTGGTGAGTATATTGGATCACGGATTAGAAATAGATGAAGCAATTGACACACCAAGAACCCATTCCCAATGGTTACCAGATCAAATTTTTTATGAAAAAGAAAGTTTAAGTAAAAAGACTATACAAGAATTAAAAGAATTAAACCATACGCTTGAACCAGCGAAATATAGTATTGCTCGTTCTCATGGAATTCAATTAAAAAATGGAAAATTTATAACAGGATCAGATAAAAGGGGGTCTCGCGATGGCAATCAAGCATCTACATATTAATATTATTCTAATTCTTATCTTTATTATCAGTTGTGGTGGTGATAAGGCAGTAACACCAGACCCACTAACACCTGATGTTGCATATATTCCTGGACAACATTATGGAGATACATTAGGATATATTGATTATCTTGCAGGGAATACTCCTGTTATTATTACTGTAGCACATGATGGTACATTAACTCCATCATCAATCCCTGACAGAACTTCTGGAGTCACAACACGAGATATGAATGCCCAAAAAGTTGCAGAACGTTTTGCATATTTCTTTGTACAACGATCTGGCGGATTATTCCCACATGTCATTGTTTCCAATCTGCATAGAACGAAATTAGATCCCAATCGAGAGATAGTGGAAGCAGCACAAGGAAATTTAGGTGCCGTACAAGCATATAATGCTTATCATACATTTATTCAAACTGCAATTGATACTGTCGAAACATATTTTAATTCTGGAGTGTTATTAGATTTACATGGTCATGGTCATGATATTCAACGATTAGAGCTTGGTTATTTATTAGACTCCAATGATTTAGGCCTTGGTAATGTTCAAATCAATGCTCCAACATATGCTGAAAAAAGTAGTATTTCGCAAATTGCTTCTTTAAGTCCAGCAACTTTTTCTGAAGTATTAAGAGGACCTACAAGTTTTGGTGGTTTAATTGTAACAAAATCATATAGTTATTCAAGTGCTGGTAGTGGAAGTGATGTGTATACTTTTGATGCTGTACCAAGTACAACAACATCATCTCCAGGCACAGATCCTTATTTCACCGGAGGATACACAACTAGTACATATGCAGTTGGGGAAATCAATGTTATTCAAATTGAAGCTAATTATGATCGTGCACGTGATACAGCAAGAGGATATGGTGCATTAGGGTCGGCTATTGAAGAATCCTTATTTGATTTCTACAGAGAACATACTGGACAATCAATATATTAATTTTCTAACTGTTTAGATTTTTGAAGATATTTATTGGCGGCGATTGGATCTCCATCATTAAAAGATGCTCTATATGCTCCTTTGTAATAGGCTGAATTATTTGGATCCATATCAATTAAATCTTTATAATAGTTTAGGGCACTTCTCCATCTTTCTGATTCTTCTAGAGTTCGTGCAAGTCTAAATATAGCTTCGGTATCCTCTGGCGTTAAATAAACTGTTTCTTCAAAATGGTATTCTGCTTCGCTTGGATTACCCTTTTTGAGGTAAACAGTACCTAAATTAAAATGTAAATCAGCTTTTGCTTGATCCCCATCTGTTTGTTCAAGTGTTCTAAGAAAAATATCTAATGCCTTATCTAAATCATCTCTCCCAACATATACTGCTGCTATAGCTTTTAAAACACTAATATCGTTTGGATCTATTAATAATGCCCTTTCAAGATATCCAGAGGCTATATCTAATTCATCTATACGAGTTGCACACTCTCCAGCATTGATAAGAAGTCCAAGCATCTCATCGTCAGTACTGCCTTCTATTGTGAGTGATTGATTAATAAAATTAATAGTATTTTCTTTATCATTTTTTAAAGAATGATACAGTCCAAGAAGAGCATGTGCTGCAGGTTGGTTTGGATCTAAAGTTTTTGCTTGATTTGCAGTTTTAATAGCCTGATCGATAAACATATATTGTTGTTCTACATCTACAGTCTGATTAATAATGGATATATAACCTGTTGCTTTAAAATAAATGAGCTGAAAACTTCTAGCCAATGAAGCAGTAATTGCAGTTTGAATTGGTATTTTATTATCGTTTCTAGTTGGCCTAATTTTTACTTTCTCTGGAGCGGTACTTGCAAGATCCATGTATTGTCTTACCTTGGCCCAATCTTGGCTTCTAACATAAACTTTATCTCCTAAATGAAAAGCAGCTTCCCATTTATCATTTGGATGTTCTACTGCTTTTAAAAGAAAAAATTCAGCTTGTTTCCAGTCTTTATCTTTGATATATACTTTAGCTGAATTCAAAGATTTCCCTTGAGAAAAAAGCAAAGAAAACATTACTATAAAAAGAAAAAGTTTTTTTGTATTACTCATCTAATATTCCTCCGATTGGTCAAAAGTTAGTATTATTATACAGCGATTTCAAGTTGTAAGACTAGATTGAAGCCATTTTTTTCTTAATGTATATTCTTCCTCTGAAAATGAAATAAGTCCCTTATGTGCAATATTTTCAATACAAAATGATGCCATCACTGATCCCTCTACCATGGCTTCTTTGATATCAGCTCCATTCATTAAACTAGATATCAGTCCACCAACAAAACTATCTCCAGCCCCAGTTGTGTCCATAACTTGGTCAACATAATATGCTGCAATAGAAAAATTGTCTTGGTTATTAAAAAATGAGGCACCTTCTTCTCCTTTTTTAATAATTAGACTTTTAACGCCCATATCTAGAATACACTTAGCAATATCATCGATTGAAGGATTTGAAAGTTTAGAGAGATATAATGCCTCATTATAGTTAATACATAACAAATCGGAACGATGCATAGTTTTTTTTAAATCTTCTAGTGTAGTATCAATATATAATTTGAATGTATCTAATATGATAAAAGGTTTTGTTTCTATTTGATCTAAAATAGCTAATTGTACTTTTGGTGATGTATTACCCAAAAGAAGGTATTCACACTGTTTTGATTTACCAGACAATACAGGCAAACAACTTTCAGCAATACCTGGATTAACATATAGCGTTTCTCTACTAGAAAAATCTGGTGCATATTCCCCGCCCCATGTAAATGTTTTTCCATCAGGAATCATTAAATCATCGAGGGTAATCGAATGGTTATCTAGTAAATTTAAATATTGATCTGGAAAATCGCTTCCAACGACTCCCACAAGCTGACACCCTTTCTTAGGGGTAGCTAATAAAGCATAAGCAGCAGATCCACCTAAAACATTGTCATAGGTTCCATATTTATTAATAATTTTATCTATGCTAATGGATCCAGCAATAAGTGTTCTATGTGATTGATTTGAAGTCATACTTTTTTTTGTTAAGATAGGAACTGGAATAATATGAAGAAAGAAAAAATAATATTGGGAATGAGTGGGGGTGTTGATAGTTCAGTTGCTGCACTACTTTTACAAAAAGATGGATATGATGTAGAAGGGGTATTTATGAAGAACTGGGATGATAAACATGCTATTTGTTCAGCAGAAGATGATTATGCTGATGCTTTATCTGTATCTAAAAAATTAAATATACCATTACATAAAATAGACTATACTAAATCTTACAAAAATAAAGTGTTTAAACAATTTTTAGATGATCATCTTGGAGGATTTACGCCCAATCCAGATGTTTTATGTAATAAAGAAATTAAATTTGAAGTATTTCAAAAATATGCAAAGAAATTAAATGCAAAGAAAATTGCAACAGGTCATTATGCTAAAAAAACGATAATTAATTCTATTAATTATTTAGAAAAAGCTACAGATCAATCAAAAGATCAAAGCTATTTCTTATATCAATTAGGCCAAAAAGAATTAAAAAATACTATATTCCCTCTCGGAGAGATACAAAAGAAAGAAGTAAGAAAAATTGCAAAAGAATACGGATTAATCAACTATAATAAAAAGGATAGTACTGGTATATGTTTTATTGGAGAAAGAAAATATAATGATTTCGTTGGTCAATATATAAATGCAAAAAAAGGGAAAATTGTTTCTATTGATGGAGATGTGTTAGGTACACATAATGGTCATATTTATTTTACAATTGGACAACGCAAAGGCTTAGGAATTGGTGCAAGATTGAGTGCAGAAGATAAACCATGGTATGTCGTCAAAAAAGATATCAAAAAAAATATTGTATTTGTTGCACAAGGAGGAAATCACCCAGCATTATTTAGTAAAAAAATTATTGTTAATGCTGTTAACTGGATTTCCCAAAAACCAACTCACTTTCCAAAACAATTGTATGCTAAAGTACGTTATCGCGATAATGATAAAGCATGCTCAGTTTTTTGTTTAAATCAAAATTCATATCTAGTTAAATTCCAATCAAAGCAAAAAGCTATTACACCTGGACAATCAATAGTATTTTATGACAAAAATAATATTTGTGTTGGTGGGGGTATCATTTCAAAAAGAGATATACCCTTCTTAAAGAAAACATTAGATGAATAAGAATTTTTTTATCGGAATACTCGCTGCTGGAAAAGGCGCAAGAATGAAATCAGATATTCCTAAAGTATTACATACTCTTGGGGGTAAGGCAATTATTGATTATGTCTTAGAAACTGCTTATAAACTTAATCCTGAAAAGATTTTTACTGTAGTTGGCTTTAAAAAAGAATTGGTTATTAATCATATTAATAACCCAAAGATAGAGTATGTAGAACAAAAAGAACAACTTGGTACTGGTCATGCAGTTTTACAACTAAGTAACAAACTCTACGGCAAGAGTGGACATCTATTAATCTTATATGGTGATGTCCCAAATATCAAGCATAGCACACTATTACCAATGGTGGATGAACATATTAAAAAAAATATAGATGCTACAATGATAACAGCAGTAGTAGAAAATCCAACTGGCTATGGAAGAATTATAAGAGATAATTCAGGAAATTTGATCAAAATTATTGAGGAAAAAGATTGTAATGAATCAGAAAAAACTATCAAAGAAATGAATCCAGGAATTTATATTTTTAAGATTTCAGAATTATTCAAGAACTTAGAGAGAGTTAAATCTAACAACGAATCTAAAGAATATTATTTAACAGACGTAATAGAACTAATCAATAATAATGGTATTGTTAAAACAAAAAAAATTGATAATCCTAAAGAAATCATGGGTATTAATACTATTAAGCAACTAGAATCATTTGAAGAATGAAATATTTTCTTAATTCTATTATTACTTTTTTAATTATTACAATTATGCTGTTTGGTTGGTCAATTTCAAAAAATTTTACTACAAACAATATTAGTAATCAGATTGAAATCAAATCAGAAGATCCTAAAATTAAGTTATTCGAGAACGAAAAATCTCGCACACTAAGAGTGGCCGTATTAAATGGCTGTGGTGAACGTGGCATTGGGGATCAATTTTCTTCTTTTTTAAATAATAGCTATGGATTAATCATTACTAGGACTGAAAATGCTAAAGATGAAGATGGAGAGAACAAATTTGATTACGAGAATACAAAGGTGATTATTATTAACGAAAACAATACTAATATTGAAAATATGTTAACAATTCTTGGAATGAAGATAAGTGATTCCAATATAGAGTTTAATTCAACCATTGATTTTGATGAAGATATTCAAATAATTGTTGGAAAGGACTACGCAGATTTTATTAACTTGAATAAATGACTACAAAAAAATTATTAAATGAGATTATTGGGTGTGCAAAAGAAAAAAAAGCTGAAGATATTTTAGCTCTTGATGTTTCAAAAGTGACTTCCTTATCAAAGTATTTTATTATCTGTTCTGCATCCAATACTATTCAAGTAAAATCGATTACGGATAATATTAGAGATAATGTGAATGAAAATGCTTGGCGAGTTGAGGGGTATGAACATTTAAATTGGGTAATAATTGATTATGTAGACATTGTGGTACATATTTTTTTTGATGAAATAAGAAAATATTATAATCTCGAACGAATTTGGTTTGATGCAAAAAAAGTAAATATATAATGATTGAGAAAAAAATAGAGAGATTTCTTTCTTCTTATTTAGAAAAAAAGAAAATCAAGAATACAAACTGGAGTATCACAAAAAATGTAAAAAAAGGATTCGGTGATTATTCATCAAATATCGCTTTAGTTCTTGGTAAAATATCAAAAACATCCCCAATAAACATAGCCAATGAAGTTTTAGATCATAATAAAGATAAAACACTATTCTCAGTATTTATTACAGAACCAGGCTTTGTTAATTTTAATGTAGAACTAGATTATTATATAAATAATCTTAGTGATATTTTAAAAAATCAAAAAAAATTTGGAAAACCTACCGGTAAAACACAATCAGCTAATGTAGAATTTGTAAGTTGTAATCCAACTGGCCCACTCACAATTGGACACGGAAGACAAGCAATTTTAGGAGATGTAATATCGAATATACTATCATGGCATAACTATAAAGTGACAAGAGAATATTATTATAACGATGCAGGTAACCAAATGCAAATTTTAGCAGAATCTTGTTATGCAAAATATGCTAAAAAAATTGGTAAAGAATTCGAAGCCCCAGACAATGCGTATATTGGAGAATATCTTGATGAAATTGCAGATAAAATTCTTAAAAAATTTGGTAAAGAATTAAATCAAAAAGACGAACAATTCAGAATCTTTACTGAACAACAAATTTTTGACAATATTCAAAGTACATTAAATAATTTAAATGTTGTTTTTGATGTTTTTTCCAAGGAAAAAAGTTTTTATGATGATGGTTCTATTAATCAAGTTTTAGAAAAACTATCAAAGCTATCTCTTTCTTACGAAAAAGATGGAGCAACATGGTTTAAAACAACAAAACTTGGAAAGAAAGAAGATAAAGTATTAGTAAAAAGCTCTGGAGAACCGACATATAGATTGCCAGATATTGCATATCATATTGACAAAGTTGAAAGAGGTTTTGATTTGATTGTGGATGTGTTTGGAGCAGATCATATTGATTCTTATCCAGATGTACTACTAGCCCTAGATGCACTAGGAACACCTACAAATCATATTAAAGTTGTAATACACCAATTTGTAACTTTAAAAAAAGACAATCAGATAGTAAAAATGTCTACTCGGAAAGCAAATTTTGTTACCTTGGATGAACTAATTGAAAAATTGAATTCAGATGTTATAAGGTATTTTTTTATTATGCGTGGAACAAATACTCATTTGGATTTTGATTTAGATTTAGCAATGGATGAATCTGAAAAAAACCCTGTTTATTATCTTCAGTATGCTCATGCTCGTATTTCGAATTTAATAAAGAGATTTAATAAAGAGATTAAAGGGAAAAACAAAACTAATTTAAGCTTATTAAAAGAAGACGATGAAATAGCTCTGATAAAAAAATTATCCGACTTTCCTACTAAAATGAATCAAATACATGAATCGTTAGAACCAAAACAATTGGCAACATATCTTGAAGATTTAGCAGCACATTACCACAAATTTTATGGCAATCATAAAGTAATTAACCAAAATAACATTGATTTATCATCCGCTAGAATAAAACTATGTGAAGCTACACAAATTATTCTCAAAACTGGATTATCAATTCTTGGAATTCAAGCACCAGAGAAAATGTAATCAATAAAAATATGTCTGATATAACAAGACGAGAATTTATTCGAAAAAGTATCATTATTGCAGCAGGAGCAACACTTATTCCATCCTGCGAAGATAATGAATCAAGCCCAACAGAAGAAAATCCTATAATTACTTATTCACCAGGAATGCTTAGTGGAAATAGACCTTCTAAGAAAGTAATTGTTATTGGTGCGGGACTTTCAGGTTTAGTTGCTGCTTATGAATTAAATAGGGCTGGACATGATGTTACAATTTTAGAAGCAAGAAATCGCATTGGTGGAAGAGTGTTTACAATTCGATCTCCATTTGCTGATAATCATTTTGCTGAAGGTGGAGCTGCAAGAATTAAACCTAGCCATGATTTAACATTGGGATATGCAAATCATTTTAATTTAGAATTAGATCCATTTTATGCAACATCTGGATCTTATGTAAATGTGGTAGATGGAAATCGTGAATTGATTTCAAATAGTAATTACCTTAATGCAACTTATGGTTCAGTTTTGCGTAAAGATTACGTGAAAATTCGTGGAGGGTCAGATCGTCTTCCATATGCATTTTCTGATTATCTTAATCAATATATAGCGCTTGGAATGCCAGTCCATTCTGTTGAACAACAATCTACTGGGGTTACTGTTCGAACAACCAATGGCACTGAATTTATAGGAGATAGAGCATTGTGCACTGTTCCATTAACAGTGCTCAATAAAATTCAATTTACACCATCTTTGTCATCAGAAAAACAAACAGCAATGAATGGTGGATACCGTTATGCTCCTTCAACTAGAATTTATGTTCAATTTCAAAATCGATTTTGGGAAAATGAAGGCTTAAACGGATGGGGAAACACTGATTTTCCAGAAGAAATATGGCAACCTACTTGGGATCTTAATGGCCCTCGTGGTATCATTATGTCCTATTTGCGCTATAGCAGAGCAGAAGAAATGGATGTGTTAACCGAACAAGAACGTATAAACTCTGTTTTAAATAGATGGGAAAATATTTTTCCTGGTGCCACAAATAATCTAGAAAGTGGAACTTCTCAATCATGGGCTCTGGAAGAATGGTCCAAAGGAGCATGGGCATCACCTACTTCATCACAAGATGCATCTCTTGCTGCTCATATTGGTGCAGCAGAAGAACGCGTTCATTTTGCAGGGGAACATGCGTCTGATTATCACGGATGGATGCAAGGCGCATTATTTTCTGGGTTACGTGCGGCAGTAGAAATTCACAATGGAAACTAATTTCATAAAAAATATATATTATTTACTTTTTATAATGATGCTTGGTTCTTGCAATAACAAAGAAATATTAAATATAGGACATAGAGGAGCTCGTGGGCATATCGCTGAAAACACTTTGGAATCCATCCAAAAAGCAATAGATCTAAATGTAGATGGAGTAGAAATTGATGTATTTCGTTGTGCTTCAGGCGAAATTGTTGTTTTTCACGACAAAGAATTAAGTCGACTTACCAATAGTAATGGTTTTATTGAAGATATCACTCTTGATTCTCTTAATCATATTTTAGTAGAAGGAAAATATAAAATACCAACCTTAGAAGAAGTCCTTGAACTAATTAATGGAGACATACTATTAAACGTTGAATTAAAGGGGGAAAATACGGCAGTCCCTACTGCTTCTATTTTGAAAGATTTCATCACAAATACCAAATGGGAAGTAGATCAATTAATAGTATCAAGTTTTGATTGGGAGGAATTAACAATATTTAAAAATCAAAATACTAATATTCCTATTGGCGTATTAAATGAAAATCACACGATTGACGAAACTATTGAAATGGCAATCGCACTTAAGGCAATTGCTATACATCCTAATTTTTCTTCTTTAAATCAAGACATAGTCAATACAATTCATAAGGCAGGCTTTAAAATATATTCCTGGACTATTAATGAACCTGCTGCAATTAGTAATGCTATCAAATTTGGTATAGACGGTATTATTACAGATTTTCCAGATCGTATTTCCAAATAAGCAGTTTGTTTTTTACTTTTTTAGTTATGTTAGTGTCTAATAAATGATGAGTATAAAAAAGACATCAATTTTTCTATTGTGCGTGATAATTCTTCTAACGTTATTTTCTTGTATTGATAGCGATAGTGCAATCACGCAGTCCGACACGACAATCACGCCACCCGACACGACAATATATAACAGCAATCCAGATATGAATGGAGATTTTTTCGATGCGGTACTTGTAAATAGAAACCCTGACTGCAGATGCTATGCGACGGACGCAAACGATGGTGACTACGGATCGAGTATGATTTCGGACCTATCGAATGGTATCAGCGACGCCGTCAGCGACGTGCATATCGATTTGGTCATAGCAAGCAACTGGAATGCCAGCGCCTACGACTATGGCAGCGTGACGTTGACCACTGATCCGGAGCTTGCGACCCATTGCAGAATAACATCGAACATGATTCCGAATCATAATTTCGGCGTGCCGGTCACTGGTCCTAATGGTGATGGGTGGGTAAAAGCAATCGACCATTCGGACACTGAGGTCACTTATATTCCTGTGAACCCAGTCCGGACCAATACGCCTACGGATACGCCGAGAAATCCACCCAGATTCGATTTTGATGGCATTTTATTGAATGGCGTTGGTATCTCTATGGACTCTGGTTTTTGTTATAACCCGGGCGTGACCACGGGACCACAACATCAGCAGTCGAATGAGGCCGGCAATACCTCAGGATGCGGTCCACAAAATTCGTGGTTTGAATTACCGGCGTATACGATCTACCATCACGGCGCAGAAAATATGGCTGCCATTTTTGACAGCTATTTCGCACACGGATACGAAGGCACCTACCACTACCATGCGTTAACTCACCCACTGCAGGAAGATACCGATCAAACGCAACCGCCTGCCAACG
>Ga0209752_1000261_pt1 | contig 25736 bp, 24 predicted proteins | sample METZYME_3_250m_FD_187548 | JGI IMG/M metagenome (GOLD analysis project Ga0209752, IMG submission 187548) | Marine microbial communities from oxygen minimum zone in mesopelagic equatorial Pacific - METZYME_3_250m (SPAdes) (version 2) | ecosystem: Environmental > Aquatic > Marine > Oceanic...
GGCGAATACTTGGCTGGGTTATTATAAGCCCAAGATCAGTCAAATATAAAATTATAGAAGACAGCAGCGTTCGCAGACATTTTATTTATATTTATTACTGGGTTCAAGCTAGGGTTAAAAACATCAAACCCGGCGTTTTTCCACTGGATCCAGTCCACGCCAATTTGGTAGCTGAGTCCTTTGATTATTAAATCCTTTTGCACATCAATTCTTAAGAGGGATATTTGTTCATGTCCGGGATCACCGCTGAAGCGCTGATCCTCAATATCATGATATTTATTATACAGCATCTCCTCTGTCAATGCGCCGCGTTTTGCATTGGAAAAGGTTAGGTGTATTTGGTAAGAGTGTAACCCATACCGGTATTGCACCAGTAATTCTTCGGCGTGGGGGCCAGCCCAATATCCAAGAGGCTGGTCGTGGCTGTAGTAATCGTTGATAGGAAATTTGTGCTTATAGATGCGGTGGTCGGTCCAGTTGTATTCACAAACGATCTCATCAGATTCAGAAAGTAATTTCTGCCAGTTCAGCCCAAACTGCCAGGCAAACCAGTTATGATTATTATTACGAAACAGCCACTCCGGTGTCAGTTCATCCATGTAAAACCCCAGATATAATTGTACATCAGGATTCTGCTGGTAGGTAATATCACAGCCCATCTGCACATTGTCGGTATCGCCCAGATAGTTTTCGATTTGATAAAAAGGTATTACTGCCAGAAGGTAATGCAAATCAAGACCCCGGGTACCATAAATCACAGATTCATTCGCACTGAGTATTAGTTTTTTAAGAGGCTGCCATTCGATCCTGTGAGTAGCGATAGAGCGGCTGAGATTAAGTGACCTGTTGCTGACCTGATTATTATAATAGACGCCACGGCTTGTATCTGGTATGTTGCTTTTTAATAGACCATGAAAATAGATTAGTTTTATATTTTCACTGATTTGCCACTCAAACCCGAATTGCGGATAGGATGGCGGTTTATTTGAAATGTGAACAGCTCTATTGCCGGGACCCCAATGACGATCAAATTTTCCGAATTCAAATTTTATTGGATTCCGGTGATATGAAACTTTCATTGTAGCGATCTCGGTCCAATAACCGAAGGCATCTTTTGAACCGTCCATGTAGGGAAATGACTGGGTCGGTGAAAAATTCATCAATTCATCGGTGATATTTCCCATCAATCCCAGCTGAATATAGTTAGCGTCGATGGACCAGTGATTGAATACAGATCGTGCACCGATCCCAGCCCCGCTGATGGAAATATATTTATCTTCATAATGCCAGTCCCCGCCGGCGGATTTATAGGTGGAAAATAATATTGGATATACATGAAAATTTTCACTTGAATATAAAATTCCCATGAGAAGAAAAGGATAGAATGTATAATTACATTTGAAGAAATGCATTGATGCTAATTGCTACGTGCTCCTGAAAAGACAATATTTACCATAGCTTTTGTCAAGTAAGTTAAGTCCGTCAGAAAGGATTTATTGCTCTTGAGCATTAAGTATTTTCTCTCGCTAGCAATTATTTCGTTAAATGATTGTGGCAGATCGGCATAATAGGGGGGGATTAAACCTGGCTTAAAACTGGTCCTTAATTTCTGCAGGTCTTCAGGATATAAACTATAATAATGTTCACTGAGAGCTCTAACACCGATCAGTTTCAGATCTCCGCGCAGCCAATTGTAGAGTTGGGGCAATTCATCAATAAAGTATTTTCTCAGTATTTTCCCCCAGGATGTAATACGAAAGTCATTGCGCAATTTCCCTGATTTGTCCAAGTGGTATTTTTCATAAATATCTCCTTGAATAAATTCACTATAGGGATGCATGGTTCTGAATTTGTAAATAGGAATTATTTCCCCTTGATAGCCGATACGTTTCAATTTTACAACAGGACCGTAAGAGGGAGATTCTTCCAATGAAATGGTTTTTAATTTTTTACAAATAAAATAAATACGATCACCGATCATTTTATCCTGGATCATCTCAAATCCGCAAAAGGAAAGCCGGCCAAAGATTTCTGCCTTTGAAAAAATTCTATTATTTCCTTTAGTAATGATAAAATAGATTTGTTTTGTGACAGGAAGTTTTGGGAAAATACGGTGGAAAATAAAATGAATCGGAAAAATGATTGCAAAGAGAAAATGGGGCATCTGGGTTCTCAGGTGTTCCCTGAATTTCTCCAGAGGAATAAAACTTCCTATGAATAGACCGCCATTTTTTAATTTTTTATAACTATTCAACAAATAATAATTCAAACGACGAAAATCATTTAAATTATGAAAATTAATTAATAAATCCTGACTGCGGTCAGGCAGAATCTGAATATTGATTGTGGATGATGTACTAAGTATAGAAACCTTGTCTTTGTCAATTTTTTCATCTTCCAGGGGTTCAGAAAGCAGGTCCAGGATTTTGGCACGATGCCCGAGATGGATACCTTTTAGACTTTTTACCAGATCATGAAAAGAGAAATATTCGCCAGTATCATGATTGGGTGTAACTGTTTTTAAATCTTCTTGCCCGTTGCCGCCATTGGTTGACGGAGCGGCTATTATTTTGCCATTGCCATTTTTTTTCGAACGGCCAAAAAAATATAAATAAAAACCAAACACCTCCAGTCCGGAAAAGGCCACGCTAGTTTTGAACATCAGGTTTCCAGCATATGGTTCTAGACGAAGGAAAAAGTTAAAAAAGGCTAAAAACAGGAACATTAATATAGCCGCTTTTATGTATGGCGCTATCTCGTAGTAATGGTTTAACGTATTTGGCGCTTTGTAGCGGTTGGTGACCAGGGTGGAAATTCCCCAGGCACATATGAGCACCAGCAGACTTTGTTCATTAAAAGGATTATAAACAAATTTCCCTTCTATCAGCCCTACTGTGACTACATAAATAGCTATAAGAAATATGGCTCCCGGGATCAGCCATTTAAAGAAATATTTGTTTTTCAGATCCTCAGTTTTATCACCTGCACTTTTAATTAATCCCGGATCAAAAGAAGGTTGAAACATGAAAATAACAGCAGCTAGACCGATCTCCGCAAGAAATACGATCAGCGTGACTAGGAGGATAAAAATCCTGGATGTGCTCCAGAGATTCGTGAATGAAACGGTTATGGTTATTGACAAAAGGGGCATCAATGTAGCCCATAAAATAATTCTTAATACAAACCAATAAGGTCTTGTAACCACAATACGATATTTGTCATAGTAAATTGAAAATGATATCCAAAAAAAGACAATTGTGAAAAATAAAATTAAATATTCGCCTTCGGGTATGACTTTAGTGAATTTGTTATAGTTCAGTGTACCGAAAACCAGTGTAAGTAGCAGTATATCACCAATAAAAAGATACCTCAATTTGGATTTGATGTTATGCATCAGTAGTTAGCAGGCTGAATGGGGAATTAACATGAGAATACCAAAACGGGCCTACCTCTGGTTACAATTAATGGCGGTTATTAACGCTTGTATTTCAGGTCGAAAAGACTGGGCAAAAAAGGGCATAGATGTAAAACGCTTTCATTCTTGAACGGATTCGATTAAATCCATTGTTTATTGAGCAATAAGATAGCGTTTTACTTCAATATAAATAATCCGGTCGTTAGACTAAATTACTATTACACATTAGAAGATGCAAAAATTTATTATCTTAAGAATATTAAAGTATAAACCAACAAATGCATTTATAAATGAGATTCCAGTATAGAAATAATTTTTTTTGAACTATTTCCATCTCCAAAATATCGGGGCCTATTATGAGATGGTTTAAAGTGTAAACAGTTTTCAATCAATTGGTCCTTTTTATCTCCGACCAACACATTCCAACCTGCTTTAACTGTTTCTATCCACTCTGTTTCCGGTCGAATTGTAATGCATGGGATTCCGTTCAAGTAAGCTTCTTTTTGTATACCGCCAGAATCTGTGATTATTTTTTCCGAATGTTTTTGTAGGAAAATAAAATCTAAGTAACCTAATGGTTCTATAATTGAAATGTTTTCTGGAATTATAGTATTTGTACTTTCGATCATTTTACGAGACCGTGGATGCACAGGTAAAACAATAAATCTTTTTGTTTGTTTTAATGCGGAAAAAATATTTTGGAGTTTTTGTATATTATCTACGTTATAAGGCCGGTGAAGTGTCAATAGTATATATTCTTTTTGCTTTAATTTCAGGTTTTTAAGAATTCTTGATTTTTGTTCAGCTATTTTGCCATAATACAATAAGGAATCATACATTACATCACCTACCAGGAATGGTTTTCCATACAAATTCTCTATTTTTATATTTTCCATCGCAGTTAAAGTTGGTGCAAATAGGTAATCAGAAATATGATCTGTTAATATTCTATTTATTTCTTCGGGCATCTCACGGTTGTGACTGCGCAACCCCGCTTCGACGTGTGCAACTGGAATGTTTAATTTCGTAGCAGCAAGACCTGTAGCCAGGGTAGTATTTGTATCACCAAATGTGATTACAACATCTGGTTTCTGATGCAAGAAAATATCCTCTAATCCAATAAGCATTTCAGCCGTCTGTTTTCCGTGCGAACCTGACCCTATGTTTAAGTTATAATCTGGTTTAGCGATTTGCATTTCTTCGAAAAAATATCTCGACATATTATCATCATAATGCTGACCAGTATGGATTATTATCTCATTATGATTTTCTCTTAATTCTTTAGACAATATGGCCAGCTTAATAAACTGTGGCCGCGCTCCTACTACTGATATAATCTTCATTCAAATATTTTATTATTTTCTGCTGATCTCAATATACTAGATGGAAAGTCTTCCAAAACAGTGGTCACGAAAGATGCAACATCAATCATATTTTTCAGCATTTTTTCTTTTCGTTCTTTCCATTCATCCTTAATGTTTGACATTCTTACTAACTCTTCGATTTTATTCAGTAGTTCTTCGGGTTTATCCGGGGATATACCAAATGTTAATTTGTATTTATGCTCAAGCTCTTCCAGTACACTTATACGCCCAACAAAATCATTATACCGAATTGACGGCGTTCCCAGTATACAACTTTCTACAGTCATACTTTGGCTGTCGCTAATAAACAAATCGGAATAATACATTGCATGATGTACCAATTTTGTATCAATAGAAAGAATAAATTTATGGTATTTTTCAGGGAGAACTCTCTCAGATGAGATATAAACTTTGCCATAAGGAATTAATAATTGAACAATAGAGTCTAGTAATTTATCATTGATTCCCCTGACGTTTTTATCGTGATGTGCCGAAAGTTCAACAGATCGAATTATAAAATATCGCTCATTGAAATCAATACCATTATTAATTAATGATTTATTTGGAGAAAAATAATTTGGATGTAGATAGGATAATTTTTGTAGTCCTCTATATCCAATCTTTTTGAAATTAAAGGGTTTAATATCACAAATTTCTGGAGCTATAACCGAGGATGCAAAACGAAAGCCCAGGTTTGCCATCAGGGGTACAACAGAGCTGTCATCGTCGCATAGTATTATCGATGGTATGTTGAAAAACTTTCCTAAATGTGTAATTACAATATCGGTACCCGCCATAAGATTTGGTTTAAACCATTTTACTATTTTAAACATTTCATATTCTCTGTTTAAAATAGATTTCACGAATGAAAAGGAAGAATTTTTTTCTCTATTATCTTTTATAATTACATGGTCAAATTCAAAATCTTGAACTAAATCAACCAAGATCTCTCTCTGACGCACTGCAAAAAGGATAGAATGTCCATGCTCCTTTAATATTTTATTAATATAAACGAAGTTATGAGCATGAGCAGGGTGCCCCAGATAGAAAAGAAATTTTTTCATTATTTACCGATTATAGCTAATAAGAAATTTTGTGAGATTCTTTAGTTCAAATATTGACATACACCATCTTTATTTTTTGGGCAACTTTATCCAATCCATAAGACTTCATGAATATTCTGCCATTGGATCGCAGGCCCGAGGCCAACATTATTCTTATTTTTTCACCGATCTCGTTCGGATTGTAAGATGTAACAAAACAATTATCGATTTTTTTGGTTATGGATTTGACATCACCCACATTTGTGGATATTATGGGGCAATTGCAAGCCAGTGCCTCTTTTACAACGATTGGTCCCGTTTCAGAAAATGATGTGATCAGGAGTAAATCAGCCGCGTTCATCAACTGGCAGACCTGCTGTTTTGTATAACCCTTCAATTCGATCAGTTTAACCTCAAGATCAATACTTTTCAGGGCTGATTTTGCCAAAGCGGCATTTTTTACAGGATTATGAAACCCGGATGAGAATAATATATAGTTTTTGTTTTTCTGCCAACCAAGTTTTTCGCGTGCAACCCATTTATCGATCGGGGAAAAAGTATCAAGATCGACACCGCAAGGTATGATATGAATATTTTTTCCAGATACCTTCAGTCTACGGGCTAGACTGGAATGTACAAAGATGTTATTGCGAGATAATCTGGATGCGAGCAGCGAGAATGGCAGGTTTTTTTTTATATTTACGTCGCTGCCGTGAAAGGTAACAATCACCGGTGTTATTTTTTGCAAGGTTGCCAGCAGGCCTGATAATCCGTAATGTGCGTGGACCAAAGCGTATTTTTTGTCTTTAATCATTTTCATAAAAGATGAATAATTTTTTAAGTACCCAAGAATTCCTTTCCCTGAAATCAAAAAATAATCGACCTGGATGCCCAGTATTATTAAACTTTCGGCCTGTTCCTGAACAAAGGGGCTTAGCCGGCCCGTATTGCCACTGGCGCAGATTAATACTTTCATATCAAGATTTTATTATTGCCAAATAATAATAAAATAGCGAACCCGAGGTAACAGAATCGATTACATGCCCTCCAAAAAAACTGTAAACGAAGAACAAGAATATTACAACTTTATCTCTTGTGATAGATTTTTTTATTGCTGGTTGAATATCTCTTAGTAAAAGGATAATGAATAATATTATTCCAATGAGACCATATTTGAAAAAAAAATCGAAGAAATCCATGGATGAATTTTTAAACCAAAATTCACCCCGCTTTTCCCAAAATACATTCTGACCTGCAAGACCTTTACCCAGCAAAAACGTATTGAAATGGGAAAATGATTCTTCCATTTGTTCGTTCAGAGATGCATACCTCCTGAAGTTTAAGGAAGCAATTTTATTCATCATCGAATTATTATAGAGACCGCCAACTTTCTCTGCCGCGGCGATGGATTTGTTAATATTCAATCCAAACCTGGCTTCATAAGCCTCTACAGCTTTATCTGTAAGGTAAGAAAATGAAAAAATCATTATTAGAATGAATGCATTATAGAAAATCAATTTGTTCACACTGAGCGCTCTGCGCCTCAGGGCAAAAAATATAGGGATGATAAATCCAAACACACTTTTTGATGCAATCACAAACCCGTTAAAAATTGTAAGTGCCACAGGGACAATTTTTTTTCGTAAGGCCCCATCCAGAATGAAATAAGTAAAAAATATCAAGTTTAGAATAGAGACTGGATTTCCACCTTGAAACATACCTTTCGATGTCCCACTGAACCTGTACGATTCAAGACCGAAACCAAACACATAACCAATAAAGAGGCTTAGGACAAATACTATAAAGTTGTAGTGAATCACTTTACTGGTAAAAGATTTATCAATAACCATTCTGTTTTTAATAAAGACAAACAAAAAAAGTAAAAATTGCTGACGAAGCAAATAGGGCAGATTCTCAATCAATATTCTTGGTGATGGGTAAATCAAATAATTAAATAAGGTATTAAAACAAAAGTAAAAAAAGAGAATGATCACCAATAGTTCATCCATGAACATTGTCTGTTTTTTTATCTGATAGATATAAAAGAAAAAAAATAGTGCCAAAATAGGCCCCCGGATCCAATAGCCGATATTGAACAGCGGATTTGAAATACCTAAATATATCCTGATAAAACCGCTGAAAGCGTCAATCAGCAGAAAGGTAAGTAAATAATATTTAATAATTACTGATAATCTTAACACAGTACAGTGAAACTAATGCTTAGAACTGAATGATCTGAGTTTGATGACTGCCATTACTATCTGATAACCGATGCCGATACTAATACCGGCTACATACCCTGCAGCAATTCCGGTTAAATCATAGGCGGGAACAGCAATGGACCAGGTAACAACAGAGACAATAAGAATGATAATTCCACCGATATTAGGATAGATCACATATTTTGTAGCCGATAAAAAAGTAACTAGAGGGACGGATATCATGCGGATAAAAACGCCTGGTATTATAATTCTTAGGATCAGACTTCCACTGGAAAATGAATTCCCGAATATAGATAGTATCTTCTCTGCAAAAACGAATAAAAAACCATTAATGATCATCGCAATGATAAACAGAAACCAGAAGGAATATTTCAGGGTGCGGATTATTGAATTTTCTTCTCCGGCACCAAAAAGTTTTGAAAACTCCGGAAGAAGGACTTGAGTCACCAGCCTGGGTAAAAACATTAATATGCTCACAATAGCCAATACAGATGAATATAAACCTGCATCTGTACTGGTTAAAAAGTAACCGGTAAACAACATGGATAAATAACCCGTACCCGTACTGGAAGCGGTGCCAGCCATGGTAATGAATCCATATTTAAAATAATCAATTAAAACAGATTTGGTTTGATAGTTTTCCTGGGGGTGTAATGGCTCAACAATTGCTGCATAATTCTTGTATAATGCCAATATGCTGATTACAGTAAAGATTGAATATCCAAGTACATAACTCTGAATCAGCAAGTGCGGGAGCCGCAACCAGCATACAGTACCTATTGCTGCAATGAGTATTATATCTGATACAATTTCATTGATTGCATAGAAAGGTACCAGATCAACGCCATAAAACATTCTTCTGAAAATAATGTAAAATGACCGGAAGTAAATGTAACTCACCATTGGAACCAGAAAATTGGGTTGTACTGAAAACCTCAACACAATATAATCCCAGTGCCAGACCATGGCAGCATTCAGGAATGTTAATACAACAACTGGGCCAATAAGTATGGTAAAAAATATAAGTTTAAAAGGCTCTAAGCTTTGTCTGCCCCGGTACTCTGCCAGGAACTTGTTGCCTGATGTGCCAAAAAAGTTTGTTACAAATACTGTAAGCACAAGACAAAAACTCAAGGCAACGTTTATAGTACCCAGGGTCTCTTTCCCAAATATCCGGGCTACTAGAATATTGAAAATGAAGGGTACAAAACCAACAAAGCAGAGTGCGGCACCCGTGTATAGAGAATTTTTAAATAGATGCTTATTCAGCACGGTGCTTTCAAGATATATTTATTGTTCTTTTCTATCTAATAATAAAGAAACAGGAACTGCAATCATGAAACCGCCCAGAAAGGACAGGATCACAATGAGCGTGCGCTGTGGTTTTGCTTTTTTTACTGCCGGCTCTGCATTATCCAGCATATTTACAAGTAAATTTTCTTTTGCTTCTTCAATCTTGGATATTTCATATTGTTGCCGCAATGTGATGTATACGGCGCGGTTTTCCTGTACACTATATTCTAGGCGACTGCGAATCATCTGGTATTCCGGAGTATCCAGTTGAATGGGATGTTTTTTCCGGAAATCCGTGAGCAACTCTTCTGATTTTTCTAATTGATACTTCGCTTCGGTTTTTTGGTTTTCAACAAATTCCCTATTCCGACTGGCCTCTCTCTGCTGCTCAAGGGAAATGAATTCCTTAACAAATTCCGCAATGTAGTTAGCTATGTTTGCTGCAAGACTGGGATCCTGCATCAGTACGGAAACGGTAATCAGTCCAGAAATTTCTTCCTTTACAGAAATTAATTCATTCAGTGCTAAAATGGCCTCATAGGCCAATTTATCCTGAGGGTTTGATGAAAAATTCCCTTTTGGTAGAAACCTGGTTATCCATTTTCGGGGCGAAAACAGTTTTTCTTTATCGAGTTCCCAGTACTTTATCAGGTTAGATCCCTGGGGAAATTTTGCTGTTTTCCAGTTTTTTAAAACAATGTCCTTTTTTAACCGCCTGCTGTCAATGATATCTGGAATGTTGTAGGTTGGTGCCGGGCCTAGACCACCGACACCAAAGGTCTTAGCCAAACCCTGAAATTCTCCCAGTACTCCCCCGTTTTGCCCCAGTTCTCCCGCAGGGTACATGGAAATGGTTGATTCGAAGTAAATGGTTGCCACTAGGGCATAAATCAACCCTGTCAGAGTAGAAACTGCTGATATCATGGTTATCAGTCTGCGTTTTAATTTTATAGTGTCCCAGACTGCGACCAGATTAATCTCATCATGAGCGGTGACCAGTGGTTTTTTTTCTTCCTGGGGTCGACCTGTATCTAAGTTTATCAATCCGCGCTTTTTCAATTCCGCGATGCGGTTGCGCAGGGTTTTTTCAGACAAACCGTACGTTTTTGCCACAGATTCGCGTTTCTCCGGGTTATCCACAATTTCTGGATGAGCTTTTACAATATCTAAAATCTTTTTTTCGTGGGCTGTTAACTGCATATCACTAACCAGAATTTGTAACCCGGTCAATATAAAACAGCAGGACCGCAATCTGGCTGGCAGTTGCAAGCACATCTTTCAAGACAATCCATTTGTTATATTCCATTTTTTCGGCGATGAAGATTATATCGCCAGTATCAATCTTTGTTTTGTTTTTGGCTGGCAGTCTTTGGCCTGTCCCAGCTTTAATTACAAATTTATTTCTAGTAGCATTGGATGTTATTCCGCCAGCTATTTCGATATAATTATCGTATAGATAAGATTGGATAAAAGGATACCGACCAGGTCTTTTAACTGCACCCAAAATTTCCACATAATCAAAATTTTCCGGCACATGAATAATATCATTTTTCGCAACAAGAAAATCTTTGATATACTGGGCCTGGATGATAGAATTTGTTTCTAATGCACCCTTCTGGGTCATCATCCTGGCCTTAATATAAGCCCGTTCTGACGTGGATCGATTTTCTTCCGGGATGAGCAGAATTCGTTCCAATTCACGATCCGGGATTTCATATATATCGCGGTTATTAATTGTAATTTTAGATGAATCGGACCTGTTGGTGTAACCACTGGCCTTGGCGAGTATATTTCCGATGGTGGTTTGTCCGGGAAGGATTGAATATACTCCGGGGTGAACCACCTCGCCCGTAATGTAAACAATTTCCTGCCGTTTGTATTGTTTAGCATATTGCACCATAACATGATCTTCCGGGTTGAGCTGGACATCTTTTGATTCCTGGAATTCCACAGTGAAGGAAAATTTCTCAGTGGGACCATTATATCTGGTGATTTCTATTTTTTCCGGATCGGCATCGGGCCTCAACCCGCCTGCAATTTGAATTAAGTCAGATAAAAATTCACCAAAAACATACTCATATTTTCCGGGTATTTTCACACCGCCATAAATTCCTATTAAATGCCTCCGCAATGGAATGACCAGTATATCTTCCTGCTGGAGGTAGGGGTTATGGTCGTTTTTCCCAGAAATCCCAAAGCGGGCCAGGTCAATCTTTATTGAATCCTGCTTGCGAATTAACACCAAGTTGCGATTGGAAAGCTCCTGATATTCCTTTTCTTCTTCCGGGACACGCATTTTCCTTTCATAAAGATCCGCTATTTGAGATTTTTGATCGTACATCATAGACCGATCCGTTTCGCTTACGCCCCTCTCCATCAGTGATTCTTCATCCTCTTCTATTTCCGTGGAGTATTGTTCAATGATCATCTGGTACAGGTCCGATACGCGTGTCATGGGTGTAGCTGTGTAAAGACCGGGCTGCTCTAACTGACCAATCACTTTGACCTTGAATTCACGTATTTGCTCCAGGGTGATATAAATTTTTACATTCTGGTTCCATTCTTTAACAGTCTTTTCCATGGCTTTAATGGCCTGACGGAGTGTTAAACCATATACCGGTACAATGGCTACTGCCGGGATAAGTATTTCACCGGTTGGAGAAACCGTCAAAGAATAATTGAATGCCTCATTGCTGGAAATAATATTGACGCGAAACTGATCGCCCGGGCCAACAAAATATAGACTGGGGTCTACAGGTCGGTCCAGAATCACAAGTGATTGGGCCTGTTTTTCCTGGGTCAGTTTTGTACGGTCCAGCCCCAGCTTTGTTGCGCTGGACTGACCTAAGGTGCGCAACGCATTAACGTCGATTGTCTGGGCGGAGATCAGGGCACAGAGCGCCCACAATCTGATAGTGTTTTTCATATTTTATACTTTAATCTGTCGTGGAGCCGACGCTTAAGATGGAAATCCTATCGATACGTCGAAAGATCCGATTGTTCATGTTGCCGTTTTTTTTAAACTGGGCGCAGTATTATTCGATAGATTTCCTTGAGAATATGGTTAAGTTTATTTTATTCTGTTTATAAATACAATAAATATTATGCCCGGGCATGTGCCCGTTATAATTATCTTATTAAATTATAGTTCATGTTTTTCATTACAAAGGCAATCTAGTTTTAATATTTTTCAACGAAAAGAAAGTATTATATGATTTCATTAAAACAATTAAGACATAATCCAGAAGAATATGGAGACAAGATCAGTTCAAAGGGAGATGATGTCAATATTTCTTCTGTGCTTACCCTGGATGAAAAGGTAAGATCTCTAAAACATCAGACCAATGAAATCCGGTCTGAGCGCAATCGTGCTTCGGAAGCTATCGGACTGGCAAAACAAAACAATGAAGATGCCAGCGAAGCGATTGAGAAAACAAGGGAATTAGGCCATACATTAAAAAGTATTAAGTCTGATCTAGATGATGTTGAACTGCAGTTAAATGAGATTTTGTATACAATTCCTAATCCGCCCCATGATTCTGTTCCAAAGGGGCAAAATGAGGCATCCAATGCAGTAATCCGGGAGTGGGGCGAAAAACCTGAATTTCCCTTTTCTGTAAAAAACCATACGCAATTGGGAGAAACATTACATCTATTTGATTTTCAAAGAGGCTCCAAACTGTCCGGCAGCGGATTTCCCCTTTATACAAACAAAGGCGCTCAATTGGAAAGACAACTGATCAATGCAATGATAATGCATCATGTAAGTAAATTTGATTTCATGGAAATTTTTCCTCCTGTGCTGATGAAAAAAGAATCCATGATCACCACTGGCCAGTTGCCGAAATTTGAAGAAGATATGTATCATACAGAGGTGGACAACCTTTATTTAGCGCCCACGGCCGAAGTTCCAGTGACCAATATTCATCGGGATGAAATACTGAAAGAAAGTGATCTGCCAATAAATTATGTAGCTTATACACCTTGTTTTCGCAGGGAAGCAGGTTCCTACGGGAGAGAGACCCGTGGATTATTGAGAGTCCATCAATTCAATAAAGTTGAACTGGTAAAATTCACAACACCAGAATCTTCTTATGACGAATTGGAATCCCTTACAAATCAGGCTGAATCTATCCTGCAGATTTTAGGATTGCATTACCGCGTGGTGGCATTGTGTACAGGAGATCTGAGTTTCGCGGCAGCAAAGTGTTATGACCTGGAGATCTGGGCGCCTGGAGAAGAAAAGTGGCTGGAGGTATCCTCCTGCAGCAACTTTGAAACCTTTCAGGCCCGCCGCGGCAATATCCGCTATAGAAAAGATTCTGATAAAAAGATCGACTTTGTCCATACGCTGAATGGATCGGGTCTAGCTACGCCCAGACTGGTGGTGGCATTAATAGAAACATATCAAACAAGTACCGGTACAATCCAATTTCCAACATCTGCTGCTGATTTTCTGGGGATCAAGGAGATAAAATAATTGCTCCGCGGTTTTTGGGTCTTATTTAATGTAAGTATTTGGACAACAATACTGGGAACGGTTGGAGCATTGGCCTCCCTGTTTGAAGCGAAAAGGGGCAGAACCATGGGGCATTGTGCCCGCATCTGGGCAAATGTTATTTTAGTTACTTCTGGAATCCCATACAAAATATATGGACTGAAACACTTAGATCCTGCTAACCAATATATTTTTGCGGGCAACCATGGTTCTGGATTTGATATTCCTTTGGCATTTGCAGCATTACCCTATTGGCTGGTCCCTGTGGCGAAAATAGAATTAAGAAAAGTTCCCGTGTTGGGCTGGGTCATGAAAGCCGGTGGACATATCTTTGTAGATCGCAGCAGTCACGAAAAAGCAATATCTTCCATGATGAAAGCAAGAGATTCACTGATAAAAACACCAAGGTCGGTTATGCTATGGCCGGAAGGCAGCCGTACAAAGGATGGCACGATCGCTCCATTCAAAAGGGGCGGATTGTTAATCAGTATTGAAACAGGTATGCCCGTGGTACCTGTTGCTTTTGTAAATTCATACAAACTACATAAAAAAGGTAGTTGGAGGGTGAATAAAATAGCCGTTGAAATTCGAATTGGGAAACCGATACCAGTTGATAACTACACCAAAGAAACTCGTAGAGACTTTGCAAATAACGTAAGAGATGCGGTTGTAAGACTCCATGGGAGTCCTGTATCAGGAAATTGTGTGGGATGATTAAAGAGAAAAATGTTCGATATTGGCTTGAGTTTGTCATTCATTATAATCAAATGAAGAATACAGCAATTACTCTGGATTCTTAAACAAAAACAAAATTTTTCAAATAAAATAGAAGGTCTTGATTGAGCAAGGGTAATTCATCTAATTTTACGCAATCAATTCCACATACTTTTTTGGTTAAGTGTTATAAATTATTATTCGTCCTGCTGTTGCTGGTTGGGGCCCCTGTGCAAATTTTGCATGCTTCCTTCAATGCGGAAACAGCAAAACCCTCTGTAGTTGTTCCTGACTCCGATGCAAAGGAAGACCTTGATGAAACCAGGAATCGCTTCCCCGAAATATTGCGTGATGTAAAATTGTTATTGTCCGATGTAATTATTGCTGATTTTCACCGTGATACGCTGGAAGTTATTTACACCCTAAGCCGGATATATGATCTGCTTATGGAAGCGGATCAGATCGGAGAGAAAAACCTTGAGGACCAGGAAGAATTTGTACGTTTTGAAAGTTCCTTTATGGATATTTATAATCACAAACTTTCTACTGTTCGAACTAGTGATGCTCCCATCACTGCAGAACGGATCAGAAAAGATGTGACTGAAACCCTGGATCCAATTGAAATTGAAATGGGAGATACAAAATTCATAGTAGTGGATGACCGTGATGGCCATATTCCATTGGTTCGTAATAAAAAGGTAGATCAATTTATCAATTATTTTCAGAATAAGGGTCGCAGTCAGTTTGAGATATGGCTGGAACGTTATGCAAAATACCAAGATATAATCCTGCCGATCCTGGCGGAGCATGAATTACCGGAAGAATTGATGGTCTTGGCCATGATTGAATCTGGTTTGAATCCGAAAGCTTACAGTAGAGCCAATGCTTCGGGGATGTGGCAATTCATATATTCAACTGGGAAAAAATATGGTTTGAAGCGCGACTGGTATGTAGATGAACGCAGAGACCCTATCAAGGCTACTCACGCAGCCTGTGCTTATTTAAAAGACCTTAATGAAATGTTTGATAACTGGTATCTTTCACTTGCTGCCTACAATAGCGGCGAGGGGCGGGTTCTAAGAGCTTCGCGCCTGCATCAGACCTATGATTTTTGGCAACTACATTCATTACCACGTGAAACTCGAAACTACATTCCATATTATTTGGCAGCTGCGATTATGACTCAAAATCCAAGGGCTTACGGGTTTGTAAAACCTAAACCTAATCCTTTAGTCTATGACGAAGTGAAATTGGAAAATAGTGCGGACCTGGCTGTACTGGCTAGAGTTGCAGGTATTAAAGCAAAAGTATTGCGCGATTATAACCCTGAATTGCGGCAATCGGCCACACCCGCCAATGTTCACTATACAATAAAATTACCAAAGGGAGCTAAACAAAATTTTTTGACTACTTGGAACTCAATACCAAAAGAAGAACGCTTTGCACCACAATTTGTTGTTCATCGTGTGAAATATGGAGAAAGTCTCTGGACAATTTCAAAGAAATATGGTGTATCCATTCATGATATTGCGGGTGTAAATAAGATTCGTAACCGACATAAAATTGCAATTGGGCAAAAAATGAAAATCCCTGTAAAGGGTGGTAGAACTTGGGGCACAGGTTCTAATGGTGGACCCACTGGTCACTATAAACTTGTTCATAAAGTGAAGCGAGGCAATACACTAGGCCGGATCGCTGAAGATTACGGTACTACTGCCAGTAAAATCCGGCGTTGGAATAATATGAAATATGGTACCCACCTGATCCATGCAGGACAGAAGCTTACAATATGGGTTAAAGATGGACATCAGGTTAGAAAATCCAAACAGAAAAATAATGATTGGGGTCCTCCAGGTCATTACAAAATCACTTATAGGGTGAAAAAGGGCGATACCATAGGTCAAATTGCAGATGATTACGGTATTCTTACCAGAAGGATCAGACGATGGAACAACATGAATCGCAGTTCACATATTATTTATCCAGGGCAAAAACTCACCCTTTGGGTCAAAGAAGGTTAGTAAATTCAGCCGGCTAAAGACTGCCAGGAAATGACCATGACCAAACAGGAAATAGTTGATGTTGTATCAAATGCCACCGGGCTTACCAAGGTGGAAACAGAGGCTATAATGAATGGAATTATGTCTACCATTATCGATTCGCTGGCTAATAATAAGCGGGTTGAGTTGCGGGGATTTGGTACCTTTGGCATCAAACACCGTATGCCGAAAAAAGCCCGTAATCCTGGTACGGGTGATCCGATCTATCTTCCTGAACGGTATGTACCTACTTTTAAACCTAGTAAATTGATGCGCTCGCGCGTTAATGAACTGATCAATAAATAAACGAGGACCGAATGCCCTGCGGCAGTAAACGAAAAAAACGAAAAATGAATACGCATAAGCGCAAGAAACGCCTGCGTGCCAATAGACATAAAAAGAAAAACAGATAACGTATAGTTTCTTCCAACTGCGGCGGGAGTACTGTTCATTTTATCCCTGTCGAGCAGGGCTGTAATTTTGAACCATGCCTGAATCCAGTCGCAGGTTCACTGTAACCGAACTGAATGCCGAGATCCGTTCAATTTTGGAGGGGTCTTTTTCCGATATCTGGGTCACAGGTGAAATTTCTAATTTTCACAATCATCCTTCTTCAGGACACATGTATTTTACATTGAAAGATGGCCAGGCGGAATTGAGGTGTGTCATGTTTCGCGGTGCAAATCGGTTTCTCCGTTTTATCCCAGAAAACGGCCTGAATGTACGGGTCTATGGTTCCGTTTCCGTTTTTGAGCAGCGGGGCCAGGTACAGCTTATTGCTACCTTGATGGAACCGGCAGGCCTTGGGGACCTTTTCCAGGCTTTCGAAGCGCTGAAGAAAAAACTGGCTGAAGAAGGGTTATTCAGTCCGGAACATAAACTTTCACTTCCTAACTTTCCCCGGTCTATCGGTGTGGTAACCTCCGGCACCGGTGCAGCGATCAGGGATATTCTCAATGTACTGAAAAGAAGAGCTCCCCATGTCCGAATTTTGTTACGACCCACCAGAGTCCAGGGGGATGGTGCAGCAAGGGATATCGCCGAGGGAATTCAAAATCTGGAACGATGCGGCAGTGTTGATGTTGTTATTGTTGGCCGGGGGGGCGGATCGCTGGAGGATCTGTGGGCTTTTAACGAAGAGGTGGTTGCCCGAGCTATTTATAATTGTGCCATCCCCGTTATCTCTGCAGTGGGGCATGAAACAGATTTTACAATCTCGGACCTGACGGCCGATCTGCGGGCGCCAACGCCCTCCGCAGCGGCGGAACTGGTTAGCCCAGCCCGGGATGAAATATTGTCGCAGCTATTGATCCATCTTGCCAGCATAGAACGATCCATCCTTGCCAAAATTGAGCAATTCTGGCAGAGTATGGATCATCTGGAAAACAGGGTCATTCTGCAGCAGCCCCGGAAACGTATTCAAAGACAAGTGGAAAAACTGGCACTGCTTTCCCAGCGCTTGACCCATGGTACAACCATTTATCTGTCTCAATTAAAAGAAAAAAACAGCGGCATGCATAAGCAGCTTATTAACCTGGGGCCGGACCAGGTACTGGATCGCGGCTATGCAATTGCCCTAACAGATCAGGGGCAGGCTATTCGATCTGCCAGCGACATCGCTTTGGGCGATCATTTTGAGCTTCGAACCGGCAAAGGCTCCTTTGAGGCTGAAAAAATATCTGATTTGCAAAACAATGAAACAGGCTAATTTCCCTTATGCCCAAAAAAGTAAAAAAACCGTCCTTTGAAGAAACACTTCAGCGGCTGGAAACAATCGTGGAGAAAATGGAATCCGGCGAGGCTACGCTGGAAAAGAGCCTGGACTGGTTTGAAGAGGGCATGGAGTTGATCAAATCCTGTCGGGATGAACTGGAGCAGGCAGAGCAAAAAGTGCAGGAATTGGTCGAGAAAAGCGGCGGTGAATTTGACCTGCGGGAGAAAGAATGATCCAGCCAAAAACATTCGGTATCTGGGGCAATACCGAAAAGAATATCTTCTGGGAAACGCTACCAAAGATTTTAGACTGGTCCAGGGGAAATGGAATTACAGCTCACCTGACAGAACGGATCTTGTCTTCAGATACAGGTGTGGGCTACAACCAGCCCGTAATTCATTCCAAGGAAGATATCGCTAAAATGGATTTTATGCTGGTGCTGGGAGGTGACGGCACCTTTCTATCCTGTGCACGGGCTGTGGAACACCGAAGTACACCGATCCTGGGTATTCACCTGGGTGATCTGGGTTTTCTGGCAAAAGTGACCCTGGAAGATATTTTCCAACGCCTTGATAGGGTGGCTTCGGGAGATTTTACTGTAGAGAAGCGAGCTATGGCCCAGGCCATAATCCATAAAAGTGGAAATGAAAAAACTCATACCGGGCTGAATGATTTTGTGGTAAAAAATGGTGAATCACACCGTATGCTGACCGGCCGGGTGCATATAGATGATCACCTGGTGTCCATCTACAAGGCGGACGGTCTGATCGTGGCTACGCCCACGGGTTCCACGGCCTATTCACTATCTTCCGGCGGACCCATCATCACTCCGGATGTGGACAGCTTCGTGGTGACACCCATTTCACCCCACTCCCTGACATCCAGGCCCCTGGTGGTTTCCGCAAATTCAACAGTGCGTATCGATTTTCCGGGAGAAGAAGATAATATCATTTTCACTACAGATGGACAGCTTCATGAGACCCTGGATCCAACCTGTTCCATTGAAATTACCCGGGCGGGTTTTGAGATCGGCTTAATCGATTTTATAGATAACGATTATTTCCAGACTTTGCGAACAAAAATGGGCTGGGGCAGAAGGGGAGAAGGTTAAGACAATTAATTAACGATCTTTTTTATGGTCAGCTGCATGATCATCAATTTTGCTCTTTACTTCCGATCCAGACAATCCAATTATTACAACGTGTTTGTTTTTTGAAGTCAGTCCCACAGTAACACTGACATTTCTTGTAGGAATGCCCAGAGCCTCTGCAATCAATTTCCTTACCCCTGAATTGGCCTTACCTTTCTCTGGCTGATCGCTGACTCGAACCTTCAATACATCGCCGTGCCAGCCTATAATACGGTTCTGCTTTGCTCCGGGCGCTACTTTAACCTTTAGTCTGGTAATATTTGCCAAACCAGAATTAGATATCCGGATTCTGAATTATTCCGGCATTTGTGAAGAATGGTGCTCAGTGATCTGCCAGCGATCACCATGCATACAATATACAAATGTGAACCTGGCCTGTACAGAAGTGCCATCCTGGAATGTGAAAGTATAAATGCCAGAGTTGATTGCAAGTTGACCAAAGGTGCGTATGTTGGATTCATTAATGGTTCCTACCGGATTCTTCTTAAGAAAGTGGGCAAAATAATCTTTGATTTCTTCGTGAGTGTGGCGGACCCGGTTGGACATTGTCGGCAGCAAGATGGCGTTGTCGGCATACAGGTTCGCTACCTGTTCAGGATCTCTGGTTTGCAGTGCATTGTTCCACTCATCAAAGAGGGCAGTAATTTCGACTTCAGTCATTTGTAACTCCTGTTTTACTACGTATTGATGTTATGATGTTAATGACAGTGGCCGCTCAGCTGATTAAAATATTGTTAAAGACAGGTTAATTATTATTATCATTGTTTAAACCGGTGAGACCCTTTGCGGTCGCGTAATATATGAGCGTGCCCACAAATAAACCGATAACAAAGCCGTATTGAATACCGCCGGAAATCAATCCCACAAGCAAAGCGATCATAAAACTCGATTTGGAATCGGTTACATCCTGAACCAGAAGCATAAGGCCAAGACTTTCAAACAGCAGCAGGATTCCAAGTATGGGCAATGGGAAGATATGGACCAGGGTATCGAATCCCTGGCTTAAGAACAGGCCCAGAAAGATATACAGGCAGCCATAAATGATCACGGAGCCGCCGGTCCTGCCGCCAAAAGTATGGTGCCCTACGATTCCACCGGAACCATGACAGGTAGGGATGCCGCTGAAAAAAGGATTAATCAGATTAATCAGGGAATAGGTATAACTGATCTTACGAATGGTAACAGTGCGTTTGGGATACCAGTCATTGGCAATCTGGTTGGTGGCCAAAATCGAGTTTCCGATCGAAAGAGGTATCTGCGGTATGGTTAGAATCAAGAATCCCGTCAAAATATCTGCCCATGTTGGAGTATGAATCTGAGGCAGGTGGATGCCCACGGCATTTATAAAAGAATGGGCATCAACCTTAAATACAAAAGCGTAAAACATACCCAGCACAATGATAAAGATTGCTGGGGGGTATTTCCGATTTCCAAGCAGGAAAATAGCCAGCAGGAATGCAGCCGCTGCCAAATAGTACCCTGCTACGCCATCAGCAATAACATAATCCTGCAGTGCCAAAAGACCCAACTTAATTCCCAATCCCAGTTGAATTCCCCGGATCACTGCCTTGGGAACGACCCTGCTTATCCAGTCAATCAATTTCGTGATGTTCAGCAGGAGCATGGAAATGCCGATGGCCAGTCCGCCGCCATATAAAATGTTCGGGCTAATCTTCTGGGTGATCACAATGGTGGCCATGGCTTTAAGCGGCTGTATGGGCATGGGCATTTTATAGAAGCTGCCGGTAAATATTTGCATGACGCCAAACGTGACCAATACACTGGCACTGTCCAACCCTGCAGCCAGGATCATGCCTACTATCAGGGGGAAATCTGTGCCAATATCACCAAATGCCCCAGACCATTCATTGCGGTCAAACTTGATGTCTTTGAAGTAATTGTACATTATTTTTAATTCGTAAAGGTTCTCTTCAAACTTACGAATAATCTTGCTGGCTCATCTATTGCAGGTGGATTTACGCTGATATATTATTTCAGCAATACTGTTTTTATCATTTTTCTGGCAGCTTAGACCTTTTCATGACATTGGCTGCCTAATAATGGTTTTCCACTTCTCGGGCGCCGACCGCCTTATATCACTTAAATATATTTCGTGATGCTTGCCAGTTAGCTGACTCCCATTATCCTCAATAAAGGAATGTACTTTTTCTATAGTTGGCCCTTCTTCTGAAAATGGTCCAATGTGCATTATTTGCGCAGCTTTTCCTTCTGAAAATGACTCAAATCTTACCAGCGGTAAAGATACTGGATTTTTCTTTACCTTTACCTGTTCAATTGCCTCTTGAACCATTTTCTTTGTAACGATTTCCGGTTGCATAATCATAAGTGTCCATTTCCATTCATCTTTCTTTCCCATAGTAAACGAAGACATATCATCTGCCCACCACAGTCCTTCAAGCGGCAAAACACCATAATCAATTCCGATTACACCTTTTTTTACCATGAACTTCAATGTGTATGAAAGTGGGAATAGAACTTCAATAGCATTTTGAAATGTTGGATGATGTGGACCCCCATCACCATCAACCATGAAAAAATTCATTTTTGGTATATCTACGGTCTCAACTGTCTTCACTGATGGTCTGTACAGGTGTTTTAGTTCTTTTTTATAGTCAATTTTTTTCATTTGCATCAAATTTCAACAGGTATAACGAATAAATTCACTGGGTTTTTTGATTATTAATTTTAGATGCTGGATGTTGCATTCATTCAAAATCCAAAACTTATCATCATATCCCGTCCGCCGGAATAAAATGAAGGCTCGGTGGAGTGAGGGTTATATGCCAATTCTGATCTTTTCCATCTCATTCAGGGAAGATTTTTCCACCGTGGCATAAAACAAACAGTCATTGGTTGCAATTTCCAAAATAGTGTTAACCATAAAAAACTGCATGGTTTGTTTGGCAAATAAACATCCATTATCTCTATCGATTAAATGGTTGATTTGATCCACTCCTTGCTCATCAATTGCTTGTAGTGGCAGCAGTTCCTCTGTATCGCACCAACCAATAAACTCTCCCGCCGAAATACACTGTCGATTATATTTTTCTGCATCAGCTCTCAAAGTAATATCGGTTGTAGGTAGCCGGTCATGAGAAAAGCCGATTGATGCATCTCCAACCAATTCAATTCGCAAAGGATGACGATGTATTTCAACTCGATCTGAATGATTATCGAAAATGAACTCTCTACTAACAAATTCATGTAATCCATCTTTTGCCACCTGATGGGAGGATATTTCATTGCTCCCGCCACATTCTATAGTGGCAAAAGGTGCATTAAATGACTGTTCCATAATGGATCCAACGGTTAACCCCGTTAGAATCAATTTGTTGGTAAATAAAGAAACTAAATCCAATGTCCGCTCATCATCTGTCAATATCACACCAAAAGCCGGACTGGAGCCTGAAGTATTGTGCAGATCGATCACAGCTTCAGGCTTCACTTCCGCCACCGCTTGTTTAATTTGACGGGCTCTCAGTGCAATTTCCGACATATCCGAATCACAAGCAGAGAAAAAACGATTAAGATCTTTTTCGTGCGCTATATACCGATTGGAAAATTTTGGTTTGGTTTTCGCCGCTTCTGGATTGCAAATGATTATCCTGATATTGGTTGCAGGAATTTTATCGTTGCGTAACCACCAATGACTGGCAATGAAACCCGATGGCTCATTACCGTGAATTAATGTAGTAATAACCCGGTTACGGGATTGATCCACTCCTTTAATATCAAAAATACTTAAACCATCCAATTGTTGTAAAAAGCCTAAGGCCGTCGGCGCAATCTGAGAGCGGAAACTTTCATCAAAATAATTAATATCAACTTTTAGCAGTTGATTCATCTCCAGCAGCATTCCCATTCACTGACAGGATGGCCCTGCATTTGATTTTCAAAATACATATTAAGCAATTTTGCACAGGCTTTATCATTATTCATCGATTTTCTAAGGTATCTTAAAGTGTTTTGGGTCCATATTGCTCCTGTTACACCAGTAGCAAGGCGACGTTGAATAATATTCAGGTACTTATCTCGCTCGGCCAGTTCAACGCCCAATTGACTGAGACCATCATTTGCAACCTGTAACATATCATCAATCACATTCTTGATTGGTATTTCAACCGGTTTATTCTGGTAGTTCTGGGGCCATAGGATGGTTGCTTCCAAACCCCGTTTTGCCGCCCGGTAAAAATTATATTCCGCAAAACGAAAAGGGAAACGCGACATATATTCATCAATCCTGTCTTCAAGCCCCACCGCCATTCCTATTGAAAATGCCGCATTCGCCAACATATCAAGCGCCGTGGGACCTGCCGGAAGCGCTCTAAATTCAATTCTTAAATGGCCATTGCCGGCATTTGAATAAATGGCGCGGTTCCATGGCCAGGTGGTTCCCATATGCAGATTAAGTTCAGCCAATTCAGGCACTTTTCCTTCCTGGATAACTTCAAGGTTTTCATCGAAGAGCTCAGGAATGATAGGTTCATATAAATTGACCGTTTCAGAAAATAACTCCCAGGCACCTTTCCTTACCCAGCCATGGCCAAAAGTAACCCGTGAGGGTTGTCGCCATCCTGATATATCAGGCATACGATTATCAATAGATTGTTTAAACAAGACCACGCGGGTTTCATCCCACAAACATTTGCCCAGTAATACGCCTGAATTTGCCGCCACAGCAATTGCCATGGGCATGGTCATTTGCGCTGCGTTAAAGGTATTGGCAAACTTATCTTTATCGGTCATCAGGTGAACTTGAAACGAAGTATTTGCGCCTTCAACGGAAACTTCCGGCGTAAAAAAATCCACAGATTCTTCTTTACCTTCAATTTTTATATGAAATGGTTCTCCTCGTTGCTTGAGCAGTTCCCGACAGAGAATTCGGTAGCGTCCCAGGTTGGTCACATATTCATTGGTGAGATGTTTTTCCTGAAGTGTGGGCAGAATCCCAACGGCAAGAGGACGGGTTTTTATCTGTTCGGCTATAGACCATAAATAATTAAACTTGGTTAACATTTCTTTGGTGATCTGGCTAAAGGGATCACCTGCGGCTTTCACCGGCGTTAAATTGAGTTCCAAATTGAATTGATTTAATTCTGGTTGAAATTGATCATCCTGCAGCATTTCCAGTAATTGGAGATTGACAGGGCTAACGTCACTCTGCTCATTCATTAAGTACAATTCAAGTTCGGCACCGATACAAGTTTCGTCATTGCCGAATTCCGGTCGGGCAATAACTTTTTTTAATATATCGACTTGATCATGAATACGACGGTTGAATTGCTCATAATCTTTTGCAGTATATTCTCTATCACCGATTTCACGGCCCATAAAAATCTCTCAAGGTTTGCTTTTACTATTAATAAATATCTTATATCGGGTAGTTAATATATTTATTTGTGGCAGAATCTTACAGCAAAAATTCTGACCATAGAAAATCTATAATTCAGAAATTTTCAATAACTCCGGGTTTTCATTACCATTAATTATTTTGAAATTTTAAAATTCATAACCATCTTCAATTACAAGGCATATAGCGGCGAAACTTACCGGCTTATCCGCCTTTGATGGGCGGAAGAGGTGTTCATTCCACTTATTTTTGTTAATATACAAATCTTCATTTTTTCTTCAAAAACCAAAATCATGCTGCCATATTAAGCCGTCCGCACCACTATGATTTATACCCACGTGATGCAAAATGGTCAGCTGGCCGTAAGAAGCCCTTTAGATTAGTTTACAACCTGGTGTTAGGATGCTTGTCGATGCCGCCGAAGCATACAGTCGTTCATCACTATCAGCAGGCCTGCTTTTTCCGCTAGGTCGGCCGCTTCTTCATGAATCACACCATCCTGGAGCCACAGTGCTTTGGCGCCGATTTCAATGGCCGCTTCCGCAATGAGCAGTACGTGTTCCGGCCGGCGGAATACATCAACCACATCCACTTTTTTAGGAATGTCCAAAAGGGATGGGTATGAGGTAATCCCGGCAATTTCTTTATGACCGGGATTTACAGGGATAACCTCATAGCCGTTCTCGATTAGATACATGGCCACGTAATGGCTGGGCCGCTCCGGCTTGGGGCTCATGCCCACCACGGCGATGGTTTTCATCTGGTAAATTTTCTTAATTATATCAATGTCATTCATTTTTAAACATGTTCTTGATTACGTAGCCGGCAATGTTCGGGTTTTCCTTTAACCTGCGTACGGAATAATCAAACCAGTCTGGGCCGAAAGGTACATAAACCCTTATTTTATAGCCTT
>Ga0209752_1000269_pt1 | contig 25457 bp, 23 predicted proteins | sample METZYME_3_250m_FD_187548 | JGI IMG/M metagenome (GOLD analysis project Ga0209752, IMG submission 187548) | Marine microbial communities from oxygen minimum zone in mesopelagic equatorial Pacific - METZYME_3_250m (SPAdes) (version 2) | ecosystem: Environmental > Aquatic > Marine > Oceanic...
GAACTGGGGATCAGCCCCGCATACCTGTCCTACATGCTCAATGGGAAGAGGCCGTGGCGGAAGAATCTGTACCAGCGTTACATGGGAGTTGTTAACACTTTTGTTAACAGTAGCGTTAACAAGCAAACAGAAAGACCGCCACGGTTGACGGTCTCTTCAGGCTTAATAACTGCTGGTGGAGGTGAGGGGAATCGAACCCCTGGCCCCCTGCATGCAAAGCAGGTGCTCTCCCGCTGAGCTACACCCCCACGTATGGCCCACAGATAAATTTTAGCACAGCGCGTGTGCAGACGAACTTGAATCAGGCGCCTATACAGCCAGCGGTGACCCGTTAAGCGATTGTTTGACTCTGTTCGGGATCTCGCGGGCGAACAATCTGCGCTCGAAGCCTATTTCGACGATCAAGAATGAGACCAATATGACCATCCCTCCGCCGAAAGCGTCGGTCAGGTAATGGTTGGCGGTGATCGTGATAGCTAATAGGGTGATTACCGGGTAGACGATTCCGAAGACTTTAAGCCATAGGTACGGCGTTCGCAGGAAGATAATTCCAAACATGACCGTCCAGGCAAAGTGCAAGCTGGGCATGGCCGCAAATGCGTTGAAGTAATTCACCATTTTCCAGCTGGCATACTCAGAGGGGCCAAAAACCTGGATGGTGTCTATGAAATACATGGCCATCATTCGCGGCGGGCCAAAGGGAAGAACTTGAACGCTACCACGGCGATGACAAAGCTCACCAAGACAACGTTTCTGTAATACCGGTATTTATTCCGGTTGGTGCAATAGAGGACTACATCCGAGATTAAAATGATGGGCCAAAAGGTGACGATGTAGGCCGATTTGAAGAAGACGACCAGGGCTTTAGCGCGATCTATGGCCCAAGCTTGCATCGCAGGTTCCCAGAAAATACCCAGGTCACTCTCGAACCTAATGACCCGCCAGGGATTGTTGATAGCGGTGGTCTCCGAAGACGTCGACCGTGAGTCGTATGCAGCGGAGGTTAAAGTGGGCCGAGGGAGAGCATGCTGCTGTTGAAAGCCACCCACCACCCCAACTGGCGGGCCACTGTCGAATGTATGGAAGCGGACACCGCCATGCTGATGCCCGGATTTGTGGGAATAGGCTTGCTCCGGGGAAGCGCCAAGTGCGGGTCGAATACGATCCAGGTAATCTGCGGTTGGCGCTGTCAGCTTTAGGACTGCTGACTCTGCTATCCATACCGGTAGTAGATAAGCGGGCTGAGTTCGTGTCTAGCTGGATTCCAGAAAGCTTATCAGACAAGAATCCCAGCTCCTTAGAGTTGACCAAACGGCGTGAGTCGAGGCAGGCCCGCAGACGACTCCGGCGCCGGTGATCCACGGTTGGGGCCGGGCCTAGGGTAGCCCCTGCAACTCCAGAGCTTTCACCACCCGGTCTACCGCGATCGAGAATGCAGCGGCGCGGTAGGTTATCTTCTCCGATTCAACCAAAGCGCTTACCTCTCTGTAGGCTTTGAGCAATATTTCCTCCAGTTCCTTCTCGACACGGCTCAGTTCCCACGGGAACCGCTGGATATTCTGGACCCACTCGAAGTAGGAGACGGTCACGCCTCCGGCGTTGACCATCAGGTCTGGCAGGCAGGGAATTCCCCGGTCATTCAAGATCTCCTCGCCGCCGGGTGTAACCGGGTTATTGGCGCCTTCGACAACCAAGCGCGCCCGAATCTTTGAGGCGTTGCCTCGGTGGATAGCGCCGCCCATGGCGGCCGGCACCAAGAACTCACACTCCATCTCCAGCAATTCGTCATTGGTGATGGCCTCGGCGCCCTTGAATCCCACCACTGTGCCAGTCTCATTCAGGTGAGCCTTTAGCTTGGCCAGGTCCAGCCCCTGGCCGCTATGGATGCCGCCATTGACGTCGCTGACGGCAACGACGCTGAACCCGGCCTCGTCCAAGAAATGGGCCGCCCAAGAACCCACGTTTCCAAAGCCCTGGATGACGATCTTCGAGTGGTCCATGGCGATACTAAGGTCTTTCGCAACTTCCTTGATCATCAGGGAAACACCACGGCCGGTGGCCTGTTCCCGGCCCGCGGAACCGCCCAACTCCAAGGGTTTGCCGGTGACCACACCGGGCGCGTATCCGTGCTCTTCGGCGTAGGCCGACATCATCCAGGCCATGGTCTGGGAGTTGGTGCCTACATCGGGCGCCGGTATATCTTGATTGACCCCAATGATATGACTGATGGAACGGGTGAACCTCCGCGTAAGTGCCTGAAGCTCAGTGGGACTCAACGCACTAGGGTCGCATTGCACTCCGCCCTTTGCCCCGCCGAAGGGGATGCCCACCAGAGCGGTCTTCCAAGTCATCAGAGCGGCCAGGGCGCGGACCTCTTCCTCGTCAGCCTCCGGATGGTAACGGACGCCTCCTTTATATGGCCCCCTCGACCCGTTGTGCTGTATCCGGTAGCCGATGAAAACCTCGAGGCTGCCGTCGTCCATCCTGACCGGAATCTCGACCCGCATCTCCCGGTCAGGCGTGCAGATGAGGTTTCTGATTTCGTCGCGCACACCAAGCCGGTCGCAGGCTTGGTCAAAGTAACGAGTCACCGCCTGGAATGGAGTCATATCCGCGATATTGGCCATGTAATCACCGGTATTACCTAAACGACTTAACAGAGAATCCCCATTGTAATCGTTTAGATAGCCTCTCGCGCCAATCGGTTGCTAAGGGGCGATTGGGTCCTGGGAGATTCCTAAGGCGATGTAGTCCACGAGGTCGATGCTGCTCAGATCCGGCGCTGGTTGGTGGGCCGAGTACACACCTCGACCGCGTCCTCCAACCCAGCGACCAACACCGCCGGTGAGTTTGGTATTCGGCTTCGGAATCGTCCCAGGCTGTACAAAATCCCCCAGTGGCCCGGCTCTACTCCTAGCCGGAATAAATAAGACTTCGGAATTGTAAGCAGATTAGCAATCGTCGGGCGCAGAACCTTCTGGGTAATCACCTATCATTTCGCAAGCTTCAAAACACGATTAGCCGATGTTGACGGGAAACACTTAGGGGTTGGGAGACACGATCAACAGAGCGAACGCCTATTGAAGCAGGAAACCTTCATAGCCCTTTGCCGCCACTTCATTACGCTTGGCGCGCATCACGGGGGCGGTGTCCGGGGCGGTGAGCAGACCCCGCGCTTTTCCGGGGATATTCGCGCCAACGTACCAGGAGTCGGCCTGGGACCGCAGTATTTTGGCGCCTGCTTCGGCCACGTGCTGGGTCCAAGCTTCTTCCGCCTCGGGTGTGGCCGAGATCCGCTGGAAGTTGTTGTCTCGCACGAATCCCATGGCCTCTGTGATCCAGTCCACGAGAGGCTCCGCGGCCCGGACGAAGTTTCCGACGGAGGCTTGGTTGATGGTAAACAGATTGGGAAACCCAGCGCTCTGAACACCCATGAAGGTGCGCGGGCCGTTGGCAAATTTGTCCTTCAACGTCTGACCACCCTCGCCTCGAATGTCCAACCTGCTAAGCGACCCGGTCACGGCGTCGAACCCAGTTGCGAATACGATGACATCCAAGTCGTACTCGGCGTCTTTGGTCTTGATGCCTGTTGGGGTTATCCTCTCGATCGGCGCTTCACGGACGTCAACCAACAGGACGTTATCTTGGTTGTAAACCTCGTAATAACCACTCTCGCAGGGTAGGCGCTTGGAGCCGAACATGTGGCCTTTGGGCACCAGCATCTCAGCCACCAACGGGTCGTTTACCCGCTCGCGGATCTTGTTGCGGAAGAACTCGGCGTAGTCCTCGTTGGCCTCTCCCGGTAGCATCACATCGTAGAAGTTGCTCAGCCATTTTTTGAACCCGGATTCCATCCACAGGCTTTCGTATTTTTCCAGGCGCTCTTCCGATGAAACGCTCATGGCCGAACGCATGTCGAACTCGTGCATGAACGAGCCCGGTGTCTCCATGCACTTCTTGAAGATTTCCTTATAGTTTGCCTTGATATCTCTCTGAGTGCCTTCGTCAATCGGGCTGTTTCGCAACGGGGCACAGAAGTTGGCCGTGCGCTGGAACACGGTCAGGTGCGAGACTTCCTTGGCGATCTCCGTGATGAGTTGTACTCCGGACGCCCCGGTCCCGATGACCCCAACTCGCTTTCCGGCCAGGTCCACGCCATCCTTGGGCCATCTGCCGGTGTGGCATGACACGCCCTGAAAGGTCTCTTTACCGTCAAATTCAGGCACGTAGCCGGCGGAGAGGATACCTACAGAAGTTAGCAAGAACTGCCCCCGCGCCCGGTGGCCGTCCTCCATCACCACTTCCCATTGATTCGCGTCCTCGTCAAAGACCGCGGTCATCACTCGGGAATTTAGACGGATGTCCCGCCGCAGATCGAATTTGTCGGCCACATAATTCAGGTAGCGCTCGTTCTCCGGCTGGCCGGAATAATGCTCCTTCCAGTCCCATTCCTGCAGGAGTTCATCGGAGAATGAGTAACCGTAGGTGTAGCTCTCGGAGTCGAATCGGCATCCTGGATAGCGGTTCCAGAACCAGGTACCGCCTACTCCGCTACCTTCCTCGAAGGACTTTGCCGTTAAGCCGAGTTGGCGCAGGCGATACAACGCATACAACCCGGTGACCCCGGCGCCGATGACAATCGCATCAAATCGTTCGATCTCTTCAGACGACCCTGCGCCGGCTGACTGTTCTCCTTGTTGAGTGTTTACCATCAGTTAATCTGTTGCTCCTATGAATGATTGAATCTTTCGGGGTGAAAAGAATGGAATGAGTCCCGATAAGACGAACGCATCTAGCCCTTAGTCAAAGCTTGATAGGTTCTTAGATGCGGGATGACAGGCGCATTCTACGCCTGGGACGCCTCTGAAGCAAAACTTAATCTTGATCTACGTCGCCTGCGGCCAGATCACTGGCTGAGATGTTCCTGAGACTGAGCGCAGTCTGCCGGAATGTCTCTGGGTGATTGCCGTTGGCGATGGAACCGACATATTCGGCGGATTCGCTGATCAGAGAAGACACATCGGTGAAGTCTGTGCCTTCGATCCTGGTGGCGTTGCTCAGTTGAGCGTCTTTGAGCACTGCTCCCATAAGATTGGCGTCGCGGAGGTTTGCTCCGCTGAGGTTCACGTTTTCGAGTTTTGCGGCCTTTAAGGCAGGCGCCGTGCTGATTTGTCCCGCTGAGGTTGGTCGAGGAAGGTCTTTTGACGGGGATCAGGACGAGCGGTTGCGTGGTGTTATTTGTTTTGCAATGCCTTGTATACCCGGTCGGCGGTGATGGGGAGTTCGAAGAGGCGGCAGCCTACGGCGTCGGCCACAGCGTTGGCGATGGCTGCGGCGGTGGCGTTGTTGGCAAGCTCGCCAATGGCTTTCGCCTGGTAGGGGCCGGTGCCCCCTCCGGTCTGGATCAGCACGGTCTCCAGGGGAGGAATGTCAGCCATGGTGGGTAGTTTATAGTCACCCATATTCCCGTTCACAACCTGGCCGCCATCGGTGACAAACTCCTCGGTGACGCCCAGTCCGAATCCGGTGATGACCCCGCCGTCGATCTGGCCTTGATGCGCCAGCGGGTGAATAATGGTGCCCACATCGTGGGCTGTGACGATCCGCAGCACCTTGACCTGGCCGGTCTCGCTATCCACATGGACCTCGCACACCTGAGCGCCAAAGTAGGTTATGTCATCCCGTTCCTCGGCGGTGTGCTCCACCGTCACGGTAAACGGCAATGTGACGCCATCGGTGATGGCCTGTTTGATCTGGGCGCAGGCTTTCATAACCGCCTGGCCCTCGGTATAAGTAACCCGGCTGGCCCGAGGTCCCTCGTCGTAGGGCACGCTGTCGGTGTCCCCAACCCGCACGCTGACCCGGTCGATGGATACTCCCATCTCGCTGGCCACCATCTGTTTCTCGATGGTATGGGTGCCGGTACCGATGTCCACGGTGGGACTAATTACGGAGAAGGAACCGTCGGCCTCTGCAGTCAACACGGCCCCAGCCACTCCGCCGCCGATCTGACGGCCAAACAGGGCGACCCCCCGGCCGTGCCCTGGCCTGTTCTCTGGCTTGTCCCAACCGGCGGCGTCCAGGGCGGCATCCATGACTTCACGGATCTGCAAGAAGTCGATGGGCCGGCCCAGGCCGTCTTCCTCGCCGGCCAGCAGGATGTTGACCCGTCTGAAAACGGCTGGGTCCATGCCCAGTTCGCGGGCCAGCAGGTCAGTATGACACTCCAGGGCAAAGGTGTACTGGTGGGCGCCGGGTGCGCGAAAGTAACCGCCGGGCACGGTGTTGGTATAGACCTGCAGAAACTCGAAGGTTGCGTCGGGTATCCGATAGGCGCCGCCCACGTAGTGGTGGGTCGAAAGGTAGGCCCTGGGCTTCAAGGCTCCATAGGCCCCGCTGTTATGGACGGTGCGGACTTCGCGGGCGGTGATCTGGCCGTCGCGCTTGACGCCCGATTTGATGGTGACGAAGGTGGGGTGGGTCGGGTTACTGGCGGTGAGTTCTTCCACCGAGCTCATGACGATCTTAACCGGCCTATCGGCCATCTTCGCCAGCAAATAAGCGATGGGCAGGTCGCGGGTGTCGCCCTTGCCCCCGAAATCGCCCCCGATGGACGTCACATTGACCCTGATGGTTTCTTCGTTCAAGCCCAGGGCTTCGGCCATCTGCCGCCGGGCCCGAAATGGGGCCTTGCTGGAGCACCAAGCCTGTATCCGGCCGTCATCGTCGATGTCTATGACGCTAGTGAAAGGCTCGATGTAACCCTGATGACGGCTGGGGATGGAGAACGAGTGCTCCAAGACCACGTCGGCTTCTGCAAAACCCTTATTGAGGTCTCCCTTGGTCCAATAGAGCCTAGTCTGGCCGTTGTGAATGTCCGGCGCCAATAGTTCGGTGGGCGCTCCCACATAGCCTGAGATGTCGTCGTGAAGCAGAGGGGCATCGGTTTGCATGGCTTCCATTGGGTCGAAGACCGCCGGCAACACCTCGTAGTCGACGTCTATCAGCAGCAGCGCTTCGTCGGCGGCCTCTGGGGTCTCCGCCGCCACCGCCGCTACCCGGTCTCCGATGTAGCGGACCTTGTCCCAGCAGAGGACGGGGAGGTCCCGCAGAACCTTGCCCTGAAGGAAACCGCGGGCGTCATCTCCCGTGACGATGGCCTTTACACCGGGGACAGCCCAGGCTACTGTGGTGTCGAATCCGCGGATTCGGGCGTGGGGGTGGGGACTGCGAAGTATCTTGCCGGTCAGCATGCCGGGCAAGATGACGTCGGCGGTATATACGGTCTCGCCGGTGACCTTATCCGGACCGTCGATGCGGCTAATGGACTGCCCGATGATTTCAGATTGGAAAACCATCTATTTTTGTCTTTATGTCCTTTGTTTAAGGGCCCTTTCTGCCACCCCGAGCAAAGCGAGGGGTCCCGTTGTTTTTGTCGAGCGTCCTTGAATCGCACAACGAGATTACTCGTCGGCTGCGGCCTCCTCGGAATGACAACGGGGAGGCGGATCCATTCTGTGTTAACGGGCTTTACCCAGCCAGCGAACCCATGGGATCCCAGGCGGGCAGGACGATGGGCTCAAGTTCCAGAGCCTTCTGTAGTTCCGGCGGCAGATATTCCCTGGGAACGGCGATCTCGAACATGTACTCGGCGAACCAGGAGTCGTTCATCATGAAAAAGCCTTTGTTCCCCACTTTGTCGTCCCAACTGTTCTCCACCCGCCAGCGGCGCGGCACTCCACCCACCACGTCAACGCCGGTGAACATCATGGCATGGGTCATGGCTGTCTGGTGGTATTCCAACCTTTCCGCCTTGTTCATCGAGAAATCGGCGCCGTAGACGCTGGCGTAGTCGAACAGGTCTGCGTCCCACAAGCCCAAGTCCCGGTGCATCTGTTTGCCGGTGTCACACCCCATCCAGACCGACTTCCCGTCCTCCAGCATCTTCAGGGTGATGTCCTTCATTAACTGGATGTCGACGTTCAGATACCTAATGGCCGGGGCATCCACGACGTTGCCAAGGTATTCGACGGTGAAGGTTGCGCCCTCAGGGCTGGACTCCCGAGGGTCGTGGACCAGGCTGACGTAGTCATGGATGTCGGTCTGGAGATAGTCGGCGGCGAACTGCAGAGGGGTCAGTTTACCCGACCGGGTGAATTTGTCGTCTTTATCCTTCCACTGCCAGTCGACCTCTATAGGCGGCGTGCCCAAGTGGATGCACAGCACGTCATAGATGACTTTCAAAGTCTGGTCTTTGATTCCGCGAAGTTCGTCCAAGCCTGATTCTTTGGCGTAAGCGTCACGTATCCGCTTGGCGCCCTGGCGGGTCTGGTAGTTGAGGCTGGCGTTCATGCGGCCTGAGTTGGCTGAACTCTCGGTCTCCGGCATGGATGTCTTGGGGACGACCCCGTGCTTAGCCACCAGGGCGGTGAACATGTCCCATTGGCCACCGTCTGATAAGGGGTTGCGCAGCAGGAAGTCGACAGTCCGGTCGTCGGAGGGCCGGTCGGCGGTCTCGATGATCGCTTCTAATATAAAGTTGGCTCGTTCCAGCTTGTCCCAGAACATCAGGTAATTCTGGCTGAATTCAAACTCCTTAACGTTGAGAACATTCCGAGTGTCCACCCGGCACAGGTTCAAGCCAGCGAACATCCAGCAGCGGCCGGACCGGGCCTGATTGGTCACGCCCCAGTCGTCCAGCACGATGGAGAAGGAATGAGGCGAATCGGTAACGATTGAGTGATCAAGGGCCATATCGTTGACGTCGTGCTGGGTGACGACGTTCTGCGCCATCCGCTTGGACGGGTCGGCGTCGAAGGTCTCCCGGAAGCCGCTGACCGCCTCCTGGGTTAACGCTCCGGGTCCGTTATTTGGTATGTCATTAGCCATCTTTCATCACCTGATATCGAACTCGATTTCTGTCTTGATCAGTCTACTCGTTGAAGATCCAGTCAGCCACTCGTTCTCCAATCATGATCGCGGTGCAGTTGGTATTGGCGCGGATGACGTCGGGCATGATCGAAGCGTCCGCCACCCACAGTCCGGAGATACCACTCGCACGTTCGAATTGATCGACCACCGCTATGGGGTCTGAATCAGGGCCCATCTTGCAGGTGCCAGACAGGTGCTGGCCGATCCAGACATTCTCTAGAAGCCACTGGTCCAGTGTGTCATCGGTGGCCAGGTCGGATTCAACCGGCGAGATTACCTCATCGACGATGTCATTAAATGACTCGCGTTCCGGAAGACGCTCACGGTCCCGCGACGCCTCCAAGTAACGGCAGTCTATGAAAGGTTGTTCGTTGGGGTCATTGGAAGTTAGCAGCAACTCGCCCGCGCTTTCAGCCAGCTCAAGCATGCAGGTGAACCGGATGCCTTCCCCGGCCAACGGGCCGTCGCCTAGGAGAGTCCCGAACCAGGAAGAGCGGCAATAAAATGCTCTCACCCTAACGCACAAATTCGGAGGCTAGAGCGCTGACATTGATATTTTCAACGTCGGGCAGCGTGGCCCTTATTTCCTGCATCCGGCCAGCGTCGTAGCCAGAGGTCAGCTCCTTCAGGCGAGGATAGACCTCCTCGCTGAAAAGCTTAATTGACGACAGCGTCTCGTCAAAGGTCATGAACCCCGCCTGACTCATCATCATCAGGTTGCCGAATCCACCGCAGTAATCGTAGAATTTCTTGATCTGGTCATAGACCTGGTCTGGCGTACCGGCGAAGACGTTGCCCCGCGCCATCTGCTCCGCCAGGGTTGTGGCGGTCGGCAGGCCGGTGCCGGAACTATTGCCCCGCATCATGGTGGCCGCCATGGCCGTTGAGTGGTAGCCGGGCGGGTTGCTGTACTGGGGCGGGACCTTGTTTGAGGTCATGTACCAGAGCAGTTTCTCGGCGACGTCCAGTCCCTCTTGCTCGGTCTTGCCGACACTGATCAGGGCGCAGTAGGCCAGCCGGTCTATGGGCATCTCGTTTCCGTGGGAGTCGAGGTATCCCTGACGGTAACCGTCGAAGATGCTCCGTATACGGGGATAACCGGCGAGGAACACCGCCCCGATATGCCCCCTTTGCGCGACCTGGGCGGCAGACTCAGCGCTGCCCATGGTTACCCATACCGGAGGGTGTGGCTGCTGGTAGGGCCGGGGCCAAATGTTGATCTGCCGGGCGTGGAACCAACGGCCTTCGAAACTGAAGGGCCCGTCGTGGGTGGTCCAGGCTTTGGTGATCAAGTCGTGGGCCTCCCACAGCTTCTCGGTTCCCCGGTATGGGAAGACATTGGCCGGCGCAATCTCATACGGCACACCGCGCACGAAACCGCATTCCAGGCGGCCCCTGGACAGCACGTCGATCAACGCCATCTCTTCCGCCACGCGGACAGGTTGGCTGCGGTTGGCTACTGGATTACCCAGGATGAGCAGCCGGGCGTTCTTGGTCTCTCTAGCCAGTATGCCCAGCATTATGGGCGCCGCCGGGACCATACAGGTGGCCGTCTGGTGGTGCTCATTGTTCATGATGTTGAGGCCCATCTCGTCGGCCGCGCACCACATATCCAGATACATGTTGTAGAGGTCGGCACCTCTGCTGGGGTCGAAATGCTTATTGGGCAGGTTCACCCGTATGGACTCGTAGGAGCCGACGTCCGGAAGGTCTGGATAGGCGTCTTCGGTGAAAAACCAGGCTCTCAAATCAGGCACCTACTACATAACGATTTTGAAACAACCAGGGTCTATTAACGGCCGACTAACTTGAAGCGAATTCCATGAAACGGGCCACAAACCCGCCGGGCTGCTCGATATGAGGGTTATGCCCCGCCTGGGAAATCACAGACATGCTCGCGCTGGGTATCAAGTCCCGCAGCGCAGCGCCATAGTCGGTGGTCACTATGCCGTCGTTCTCGCCCCAGACCAGCAGCGTGGGTATGTCGATTCGATGCAAGCGGTAGCGGAGTTTCGGGTTATGCATGTATGGTTCCCAGGTATAAAGCCCGTGGGCAACCCTGTTGGCCGCCACCGTCTGTAACTCGTCGTCTGTCATCTTCGCGAAGTCCGGGGCCTGGGAACGGTCATGCCAAGCTGCATTCAACAGTTCCTCGGCCGGTAGGGCAAATACGTCGGCCACGTCACGGTCGAAGTGGCCGCCCGGCTTGATACCCACCGAGTCCACCAAGACCAGCTTGGAGAAACGGCCGGCGCTGATCACGGCAAGCTCAGCAGCCAACCAACCGCCCATGGAGAACCCCATCAGTATGGGGCCTTTGAGGTCCAGAGAGTCGATCAGGTCCAGATAGAGGAATATCAGGTCTTGCAGGCTGTCAAAATGCTCAGGGATGGGCGTGCCGCCGAAGCCGGGATGGGTAGGATGCATTAGCTCAAAACTGCCGGAAAGACTCTCTGCGAAAGGCAACCGGTCCAACGGGCCGTCTCCTCCGTGTAGCACCAACACCGGAGGGCCGGAGCCCTGCTTTACTACGGGAACGTCCACCCCACGCAGTGAGACCACAGTTGATGTGTCGCTGGTCATGCCCGTCCTTCCACCGATGTTAGTTGCCGGTACTCGCACCGGGAGTCTGGGAGATTGTACTTCCAGAACCCAGGCCAGGCAAACTAAACCAGATAGCAAAATTCAGCCCAGGAGCGATTCCTGGGCTGAATTTATGCTTGGCTCTGAGTCTAGGTTTATTTTGCTAGTGGCGGGTTTGAGATGTAGCCTTCCGCCAGTTTCCGGCCAATATCCCTAATGCTCTTGATGTCCTCTTCGGCGCTACCCACTGCCGGTGAGTAGACCACGGTATCGTTGCAATAGGTCGATTGCGGCTTCTCGTCCCGGGACAGCGCATCTGGGTCTCGCCCTTCCTGCACAGCCTGGATTCCGTTCTTGACCAGCTTGCGGAACATGGTGATGCCACGATCGGTGGCCCCGAGGTGCTCCATGCCGTGGATGGCTATGGGCCTCTGGCTGACCTGGGCTTCGTAGTCCGAGGGCTGGCGTTGCTGGTCTTCCAGGTTCTCGGTGATCGGCAGTTGGGCGGGGAGCATCTGCTCTCGGTCAGCCCACCATGCCGGTGTGCTTTCGTCCGTCACGCTGATGTGCCGGAACTCCAGCAGCATGGTGTGGGTATCGTCTTGGGGTACGATCCAACGGCTCATCATGGGGCCGTCGAACTCATGGGGATCCTGACCGGTCTCCCAGATGGGCGCCACCTGCTGCAGGTTCGGCATGATGTTCTCTACCATCCGCACCCAGACGTTGTCGCCCATGCGTCGGGTGGCGATGTAGATCATGCCGGCTGGGGTCTCGATGAAGTCCAGTTCGGGTATCACGCCGAATTCTTCTGTGAACTGCGATCCGGAGACGATGGTGTGGAGGAACGATGTGTGGACCGGGTCCATGGCGTTCTCCAGAATTTGCAGCCAGTTGCAGGGGTAGTCGTACTTCTTGCCGGGAATCATGCGGTACCCTTCCCGTTCGTAGGAGTCGAACAGAGGGAAAGGAGGCATCTGGTCCGGCGGACCCATGTAGGCGAATACGATGCCATTGTATTCATGAGTCGGGTAGGCGCCGTGGCACAGGCGGTCCTTTAGGGTACTGTCTTCCGGTTCACCCGGCGTTTCCAAGATTGTTCCGTCCACATCGAAGAGCCAGCCGTGGTAACAGCACCTGATGCCCTTTTCGGACACCAACCCAAACTCCAGCGATGTTCCGCGGTGCGGGCAGTGGGCTTCCACCAGACCGATCCGGTCGCTGAAGTCCCGGAATGCAACCAACTCCTCGCCGAGAATCTTTAGGGCAACCGGCAGGTCCTTGAGGTCGTCTGAAAAGGTCACCGGCTGCCAGAACCGGCGCAAGTACTCCCCACAGGGCGTCCCCGGGCCGATACGAGTCAGTTCGGCGTCTTCTTGAGGTATCTCGCGGTGATAATAACCGCCGTAGCGGGTGGAAAGAAACGGTGCTCGAGTGGCCATCTGTAGCCCCCTTTTTGTAACTGAGTCAGGGTATTAGGCTGGTCCACCGATCCATCAGCAAAAGCGCCCCGTGCGAAGCAGTATCGCCGTATAGACGAGTATCCACCGGAGCCCCTATATATTGGGATTACCCATATAGAATATCGGCTTAGCGGATATTGGTTGGGCGAATTATAGGTTCCAAAACAGCCCCAGGTCAACCGGTATCCAGACCAGATTATTGGGCAGTGCGGCCGCCATCAATCACCAACTCTGAGCCTGTGACAAAAGACGATTCGTCCGAGGCCAGATACAACACTCCGTAGGCAATCTCTTCCGCCCGGCCGAACCGGCCCAGGGGGACGCGTCCCTTCATGATCTCTAGGTTATTCTCGGCGGGCCTGGTGGCGCGGAGCATGTCAGTCTCGATGGGGCCGGGATGGACCGAGTTGCACCGTATATTCTGGGCGGCGTATTGGATCGCGGTGGATTTACTGAAGATTCGGACTGCCCCCTTACTGGCTGCGTAGGCGCCCGATGTGCCAGGCTGGGGCGCGATACCGGCGCCTGAAGATATGTTGATGATGGAGCCACCACCGCCGGCCCTCATGATGGGTATGGCTTGTTTGCTACCCAGGAAGGCCCCTTTTACGTTGATATCCATGGTCCGGGTCCAGTCGGCTACGCTGGTCTCCTCAACGTTGCCCCGGGCCGTGATGCCCGCGTTATTGACCAGGATATCCAGCCTGCCGAACCGGCTGGTCACCTCGGCGGCGGCCTGCTCCCAGTCCGTTTCGCTGGTGACGTCGAGCCGAACAAATACGCATTCCCCTCCGGCGGTGGTGATCTCCTCCGCCGTCTTGCGCCCCTCATCCTCCAGAATGTCGCAGATGACGAGCTTCGCACCTTCCTGGGCAAATATCTTGGCCACGGCGGCGCCGATTCCCCTGGCCCCGCCGCTGATCAAAGCCACTTTATTATCAAGCCGCATGTGTCCCCCTTAGATCGAACAGGTTTTCAACGGCTAATAGTATAAGCGGTGCCGGGCCAGCTTCACTCGAGTGCGTAAACGTGGCCGTCGTCGCTGCCTATGTAGACCACGCCGTTGCAGATCGCCGGAGAGGAAAACATGTCATTCCAGATTTTGAACAGCCATCGGAGATTGGTATTGCAGCCGCCGCAGTGCTCATGATTCGGCCGGGCGTCGGAAACAACATCACTGCTGGAGCCGGTCGGCGTCGCCTCTAGAATGAGGGTCTTGGTGGCGCGGCGGACGAGGGTTTCCGGGGCTGGCGTGACCGCGCAGTTGGACCAGGTAATAAACAAAGTTATGCCGGCGAACGGAATGCGGTCAAAAAGCCGCAGGATTTATGAATACATAAATGAACTACGCAACGTCAGCGGCATCAGACGCCCAGACACCATACACAAATGGAAACAGGCCCGGTAATATCCGAGCCTGCTTGTTGGTTCATGGGCGTAGGTGCTTTGAGAACCTAAACACCAGTCCACTCAAACCCCAGATTGGCGTAGCGGCAAAAGACGGTGCCGCCAGGAGCGGCGAGGGGGCCGTTGGCGGCTAGCATGGCGATGGTGTGCTGCTCGCCGGGGGTGGCGCTGTCACTTAGCAGCACCCGCTGGGGCACGTTGAAGCCCTGGATGGCGCCCCGGTCGCGGTTGCATTCGCCGTCGATCCAGATCTCGCCGTAGTCGTCGATGCAGGTCTCGAACTGGACCCGCATACCGTCAACCGGGTGGCCGTTCACCGTATCGGGGAGGGTGATGTTTATGCGGTACCACATGAAGCTGAAGCCGTGGGAATTCCGCTCGGCCAGGTCGTGGCAGATCTCCCAGCCAGAATCGTCGTGATCGGCCAGGCGGGCCGGGCTGCCAGCTGATTGCTCAACCAGACCCTCGTTGGGCTCGCCGGGCACGTAGCCTCGGGCGTACCGCCACGTCCCTTTGACCAACTTTTGACCTGCGGGGTCTCCTAGGTAGATGGTTTCTCTCGGCATTTTGTAATTCCTCGTTATTTTAATTACCCGGATCAAGGGGCTGGCTGTTGTCCCCTTCGAAGGCCCAATGAAAAGCCTGGGTGAGCAGTTTGGTGTTGGCTTCGCCATCAAAGCGGTGGCCGCACTCGGGGGCCTCCCTGACCAGGAAAGACTTGGCGGCGAACTTGCCTGTCCGCAGTATCCGGGCCAGGTAGCCGGCCATGGGGTCTTGATCGCCATAAACCAGATAGATGTCGCCGGTGAAGGCCGTTACCCCCTCGTAGAACGGGTCTCCCACGCTGTCGTAGGTCGACAGCAGCAGAATCCGCTTGACGCTGGGGTACCGGTAGGCCACCGCTCCCACGGACGAACCGCCCGAGGAAAATCCGGTCAGGTAGATATCCGGTGAAGCATTCCCACAAAGCTCTTTGGCGTTCTCCAGCGACCAGTCGATAGTATGGCTTAGGCTTTCGATAAGAATCTTGTTCCAACTGGCGCCCTGGTAGGAGTAGGGCTCCCATTCCAACTGGACCTGGAAGTCGGGCCGGGGGGCATTGAAGGTGACCAAGCTGGCCAGACCACGCTCTTGCAGGTACAAGCCCAGGTTCCGCCAGCGATCCTCACGGCCGTCCTTGAGCTCTCCGGAGCCGGGGGAGTTGACGATCACTTTTCCCGCTTCGGATGGGTAAGCGGCAATGGGTACGCCATACCGAACAATTTCACCCGTCTCGGACTCGGTCTCCAGAAAAAGGGTTTTGTCGATGGCAACCAACGTACTAACCGGCGGCCAGTGGCGGGGGACCGGCTGATTCGCCACTGCCTGAAAGGGACTTGTGCAGGGATACTACTGATCTGCCGAGGGCCTCCAGCCCAGCGATGGCCTTGGGTTCGGCAAGCTTGCCGTCCTGGAAGTGCTGGGACTGCAGGTACACTTGACCGGGCACCAGGTGGGCGCCGAACCAGGCTAGGACCGGCCGCAATTGGGTGTCCACCGTCAGGTAGTGGTGGTCGGTGGCCCCCATACCGATGAGTCCGCAGGCCTTGCCCATCATGTCTTCTACCGCGATATGGTCCAAGAGGTTCTTGAGGGCGCCGGTGAATGACGCCCGGAAGATGGGCGTGGCGATGAGGTACATATCCGCCGCCGCTACCTGCTCTAGCACATTCTGGGTGTCATCTCCGTAGGCGTCAGCCGGCCGGCCGTCGGCGAACGAAATCCGGTGGTCCCCCAGGTGAAGCAATGTCGTGGTGACGGACGGGTCATGGGCTGAGGCGGCCTCAAGGGCCCGGTCCAACGCCTGGTGCAAACGGCCCGGGCTGGTCACCGAGCCGTGGATGCCCAATAGAGTCGGCACTTCTAGTTACTCCTTTTACTTATTCCAAGGAAATCTGCTCGTCCTATGCTTGTCGAAGGACATTGCATCGCCACGAGTGAATCCAAGCGACCCGTCTATCCAGTTTTTCCGGCGGATTTCCCAGCGGAATTCTTAGAATACCGGTTCTCTGATTTCGGCAGTCCCAGATTGCCACGGAGGGTGTCGGCTTCATACTCGGTGCGGAACAAGCCCCGCTCTTTCAATATAGGCAGCACCTGGTTCACAAAATCGTCGAAGCCCTGGGGCAGGACACTGGGGACCAGCATAAAGCCGTCTGCCGCGCCATTTTCAAACCAATGCTGCATCGTGTCCGCAACCTGGGTGGGTGTGCCGATGAATTGGTGTCTTGGAGTCGTCGACCGTATCGCCATCTGCCGTAGGGTCAGATTTTCGTCCTTGGCAACCTGCTTTATGCGGTCGGTGGTGCTCTCCCAACCGTTGCGGCCGAAGTCACCCAGATCAGGGAACGGTTCGTCTAGGTCGTAGGGGGAGAAGTCCATATCGTTGAAATACCGGCCCAGATAGTTCAGAGCGTCACCGATGACCACCAGGTTAGCGATCTCCTGGTACTTCGCCTCAGCTTCTTCGGGGGTGTCACCGACGATGGGCGAGCAGCCGGGCAGGATCAGAACTTCATCGGGTTTACGGCCAACCTCTCCCGCCCGTTGCTTGATGTCAGTGTAGAAGCTAGCGGCGTCGGCGCTGTTGGCCTGACCGGTGAAGATGGCATCGGCTACCTTGGCGGCGAATCCTCGGCCTGCTTCTGACGACCCGGCCTGGATCAGGACCGGGCTGCCCTGCTTGGAGCGAGAGATGTTCAGCGGGCCCTGCACCGAGTAAAACTCACCCTGATGGTCGAGCCGGTGCATCTTCGATGGGTCGATGAATACCCCTGACTCCTTGTCCCGTATGAATGCGTCATCCTCCCAGGAGTCCCAGAGCCCTTTGGTGATCTCAACGAACTCGTCGGCCATCCGGTAGCGTGTGTCATGCTCGGGATGCTCCGGCTTGCTGTAATTGGCGGCTGAGCCTTCCAGCGGCGAGGTGACGATGTTCCAACCTGCCCGGCCGTTGCTTAGGTGGTCGATGGACGAGAACTGGCGGGCCACGGTGTATGGGTCGCTGTAGGTGGTCGACAGGGTAGCCGCCAGACCGATGTTGGTGGTGACCATCGACAGCGCGGCCAGTAGTGTCAGCGGCTCGAATCGAATCAGGAAATTAGGGTGGGATTTCTCGCTGATATAGAGCCCATCACCAAAGAAGACGAAGTCCAGTTTGGAGTCTTCGGCTTTGCGGGTCATACCTTGGTAATACTCTAGGTTCACCGCGCCGTCGGGAACGGCGCTGGGATGACGCCACGATGCCATGTTGCCACCGCTGCCGGAGAAGAATACGCCCAAGCGCATCTTTCGTTGTTCAATCATGCTACTTCCTGCCCTTGTTCCGCACTGTTGGTCCGTTCGGTCATCGCCTGACTCAGCAGCTCATATGAACGGAGCCGCCTTTCGAAGTCGTTAATGGCCGTCACCACCACTATCTCTTCCACATTATGTAACGTCTGGATGTCCAACAACTTCTGCAAAGCCAGCTGCGGCGAGCCGTGAACCACAGGAGCATCCGTTACGTTTATCTCGAACTTCTCGCCCGATTGTTTCCCAAAGTTATTAGCGGATTCCACGTTACCGGCGGTCAGTGTCCGGCCACTCTCCAAGGTGATACGAACGACCTTTATCTCAGCGGCATAGGCGGCAGCCTCGTCGGCGGACTCTGCTACCACTACGGGTAGCGCGAGCATGGCCCGTTTCTGTCCGGGGCCTGAGGCTTCGAACCGCGAATGGTAGGTCTTCATGGCATCCGCCATGACGTCTTGGTCACTGTTTAGGAAGAGGGCGAACACGTAGGGAATGCCAAATTCGGCGGCCATCTCGGCGCTGGAACCCGACGTTCCCAGCAGGTAAAGGCCTGCTGATTCGGGAGGACGTGGGCTGGCTATCAGCCCGTGCAATGGATGGTCTTCAGACAGGTCTCCGGCGAGGAAGTTGCGCAATTCAGTCATTTTGTCGCCGATGGATCGTTCGCCGGCCACCGCCTCTTGTAAGGCCATGGTCGATTGGGGTAAACCACCGGGCCCGCGGCCGATGCCCAGGTCAACCCTGCCCGGGGCCAGGGACGCCAGCACATTGAAATTCTCTGCAACCTTGTAGGGGCTGTAATGCTGCAGCATCACGCCGCCAGAACCGACGCGGATGCGGCTCGTCTTGGCCAGCAGGTGGGAGATCAGGACTTCGGGCGACGACCCCATAACCCGGTCTGAGCTGTGGTGCTCGGCCACCCAATAGCGGTGGTAGACCCAGCCGTCGGCCTTGGTTGCCAGCTCGATGGTACGCTGGAAGCATAGGGCGGAGTCCTCGCCCTGGTGCACCGGACTCTGGTCCAAGATGCTAAGTGTTAAATTAAGGGGCCGACCGTTGGTGTTCATGGATTCCGTAGTTGTTCCAGCTTTGGCAGATACTTAGGTTCTACCGGTTGCACAATTCTACATCGTTTTCGGCCAGCCGTGGGACAGGCGGCAAGGGTACTCAGCACCTTGACGTCAGTCAGCGGACTGACCAGGTTCTTGACCCCGGTGCTGGCCGACTCTCTGGGCGCCAGAGGCACCATGGCAGTCATATACGTACTGCAAGGACTGCCGGTGTTGATGCTGTTCTGGATCAACAACACCTGGATCTTGTATCTATTTGCAGTCGTCTTTGGCGTCGGATACGGCGGGGAGGGGTCGGTTTTCTCAAACATCAACCGCCGTTACTACGGAGAGGGCTCCCCAGACCGCTCATTCGGCTGGAAACTCTCCGGGACGATGCTGGGGATGGCCACCAGAGGTTGGATCAGCGGCGTATTGTTCGGGTTCTACGACCACTACCTGCTGACTATCGCCTTATCGGTGACCACAAGCCTAGCGGGAGCCTCAGTCATCATGTCCATGGGCCAGACGGACCGGGTTTTGATCCTCGATTGGTAAGAAGGGCTGCCTCCCGAGGCAAGGTCGACACCGGTCCCCGCCGCCGACTAGATATTCGGCCGTTGCTCGTACCACCGGGCGTGCTGCTGGTAGGTGTAGGCCGCCTGGATCACGCCTGGTTCGTCGAAGGCTTTACCCGCTATCTGCATGCCCACCGGCAGCCCCGCCTGGGTAAAACCGCATGGCACTGAGATCGCCGGCAGCCCGGTGACGTTGAAGGGCGCGGTGAAGGACCGGCCCCGGATGGTGTCGTTGGGGTCGTAGCCTTCGAACGCCGGCGCCGGTTGGGTCATGGTCGGCGTCACAAAAAAGTCTACCTTTCGCAGCGCCACCGCAAATTCCCGCTTGCTCCATTGGCGGCAGCGTTGGGCCTGAAGGTAATCTCCGGCGCTGAGCATGCCGCCGATGCGGAACCTGGCTCGGACGATCTCACCAAAGTCCTGGGGCCGGGTCCTCAGGTTCGGCTCGTGGAAGGCAAAGGCCTCGCTGACCATGATTATGGTATTGGCTGCGCGCACGTATTCGAGGCTTGGCAGCTCCACGGTCTCGATCTTGGCGCCCAGACTCTCCAGCTCGCTCACCGCCTTCTCGACAACGGCTACCACCTCTGCGTCAACGCTGGGGTCGGCGTCGAAGAAATAGTGGCGGGGCAGACCAATGACCTTGCCACGGATGTCCTCCCTGAGCGACAGCGAATAGTCGGGAACCGGCGCTTTGCTGCTGGTGGCGTCCTTAGGATCATGGCCCGCGATAGCCTGGAGCATGTAGGCGCTGTCTTCCACCGTCCAAGTCATGGGGCCCACGTGGTCCTGAGACCAACTCAGGGTGACCACCCCAGAGCGGCTGACCCGGCCGTAGGTGGGTTTCAGGCCCACGATGCCGCAGAGAGAAGCGGGGCCGCGGATGGAGCCGCCGGTGCAGGAACCCAATGCACCCATGGCCTGTCCTGACGATACGGCCGAGGCCGACCCACTACTGGAACCGCCGGTGATGTGGTCTAGATTCCAGGGGTTGCGGGCTGGCTCGAAGGGCGTGGTCCAGTCGGGGCCGCCCAGGGCGAATTCGTGCATGGCCAGCTTGCCCAGCAAGATGGACCCGGCTTCTTTCAGCCGAGCAGTTGGGGTGGAGTCCTCGGTGGGGACGCGGTCGAAATCAACTCTGGAGCCTGCGGTGGTGCGTATCCCTGCAGTGTCGTAGAGGTCCTTCAGGGCGATGGGTATCCCGTGGAGCGGACCTTTGTACCGGCCGCTGCGAATCTCCGCTTCGGCGGCCCGGGCTTCACCCATTGCCTCATCCGACAGCAAGGTGATGAACGAGTGCAGGGTGTCGTCGGTCTCGGCGATCCGGTCAAAGAGCGCCTGGGTCAGTTCCACCGGGGAGAGCTCACCGTCTTTCAACAACTTGCCCGCTTCATGAATCGTTAAATGGTGTAACGCCTTGCCAGTTTGAGCCATTCCTATGCCCCCACTAATACAGAGTCCCTTCCCGTCGCAGGAGAAGGTCACGATGGGGGCAATTCTCGGCCCCCGATAAAATGCCTTAGATTCAGTTAGTCCGGGTGAAACTCCACCACCATTTCCTCGGAACCTAAATTGATCGAGTGCAACATCGCCGTGTACCCCAGGTACAGCTCATAGATAGGCTTGAGGTGGTCTAGTTCTACCTGGTCCATGCCCAAACCTGCCCGGTCGGCCATGAACTTGAATTCTTCCATCGAAATTTGTTGTTCAGCCATAGCTTCCACTCCTAGAATCCGGGTAGAGTTCCTGAAAATATCTTTTGATCCCAATCTATCGGGACGACTAAGGTGGCCATGCGAATCGAATATGGACAGGACCGCCTTGTTATTGCTCGCTTGGGAAATTATCCGCAGGTGATCTTAGGCGTACTTCCCGGAGTCTTGGGGCACTGTGCCTTCTCTGCCGGAATCGGCCATCTCCAAGCGGGTAGTCCTGGGCCAGGTACGCTTCAAGTCGTCTTGGACGCTGAAATGGAGGACTCCCAAGCCTTGAACTTCTAGTTCCACCTTGTCAGCGTTCTGGAATGCGCTGAGGCCCCGGTGGTTGGTACCGGTGGCGATGACGTCGCCCGGCTCCAGTTCGTGAATAGAACTGACCCATTCTATGATTCTTGGAATCTTATGGGCCATGTCGTCGGAGTTGAACGACTGTTTCAGGTCCTCATTGACCCAGAGATTTATGGACAATTTCTGGGGGTCGTCTATCTCGTCGGCGGTGACCAGATAAGGACCCATGGGTGCGAAGGTGTCCCTGGACTTCATCTGGTAGAAGGTGTTCCCGCCGGCCTGCAGGCCCCGGGCCGAACCATCAATGAAATTCATGTACCCAAAGATGTAGTCGAAGGCGTCCTCCTGCTTCACGTTGCTGGCGTGCTTGCCGATTACCAACGCGAACTCGGCTTCTCCCTCGAATATGCTGGCGGGGATGTCGGGTAGGACCATGGTGTCTCCATCGCCGATCACGGAGTTGGGCGACTTTTGGAAGGCGTTGATGGGGGCCGGCTCGTCCCGCGTGCCATCCTCCATGTAGTTGACCGCCATGCAGATGATATTAGGAGGCTTGGGCAGGGGCGACCGCAACCTGACCTGGTTGAGGGGAGAGCCCTGGCCGCTGTCCGCCGCCTGCTGCAACGCTGCGCGGTGCTGGGAGAAATGCTCAATCACCTTCCCAATCAAGTCTTGGGGGGAGGTATGGTCGATTCCGCTCACCACTCCCGAAACGTCGACCACGGTGTCATCTTTGACCACACCTAGTTTGAAATCATCGAAGAATACCAGTTTCATAGCTCTCCTTACTATCGGTCCGCTGGGCCATAGACCGGACGATCTGTGTTGCGGGCATGTTACTGGCCCACCGGCCCGGTGGCAAGAGTGACGTTTTTTTGCGCGTCTTTGCCTTCTGTCCGGCACACCGGTTCCTGGCGTATAGTAAGGACAATCAGAAGTCCGGCTTAGGAAGGAGATCAGGGACCCCATGACCAGCTACATCACACATCTGGAATGCACCGTCTGCGGCAAGAGTTACCCCCACGAACAGTTGATTGGCATTAGCCCATGCTGCGAGAAAGTACTCTTCGCACGCTACAACCTGGACAAGCTGGGACGTGAGGTCGATCGCGACAGCCTGGTCAGCCGGCCCGATACCATGTGGCGGTATGCCGAGCTTCTTCCGGTGAACGATTCTGCTGACATCGTGAGCCTAGGCGAGGGCGGCACGCCGTTGATCAAGTCGGTCAATCTGGCCAACAACCTGGGGATGCGCAACCTCTACATAAAGGAAGAAGGCTTGAATCCCACTGGCACTTTCAAGGCTAGGGGCATCTCCGCGGCGGTTTCAAAGGCTGTCGAATTAAAGGTGAACGGTTTCACCATGCCTTCGGCGGGAAACGCGGCCGGCGCTGCTGCGGCCTACGGGGCTAGAGCAGGGATGGAAACTAAGGTATTCATGCCCCAAGACGCTCCCGACGCCAACAAGAAAGAGACATTGGTCGCCGGGTCTGAATTGAATCTGGTCGAGGGCCTGATCAACGATGCGGGCCGCGAGGCTGTGGCTGTGGCCAAGGAATTAGGGTTCTTCGACCTCTCAACTCTCAAGGAGCCGTACCGCGCCGAGGGCAAAAAATCTATGGGCCTGGAAATGGTCCAACAGCTTGGTTGGAAGATGCCCGACGCCGTGATATATCCCACCGGTGGCGGTACCGGAATCATTGGCATGTACAAGGGGTTCAAGGAGCTATTAGAGCTAGGGTGGATCGAGGGAAGACAGCCCAAGTTCATCTCGGTGCAGGCCGACGGTTGCCAGCCCATCGTCAGGGCATTCGACGCCGGCGCCGATACCTCTGAGATGTGGGAGAACGCCACCACCAAAGCCGACGGCCTCCGGGTGCCCCATCCTTTCGCCGATTATCTGATATTGGAAGCAATACGGGCCACGGGCGGCACTGCTCTGGCGGTCTCGGACGAAGAAATGATTGCCGCAATGTATGAGATGGCCACCGCTGAAGGTATCTTCCCAGCCCCTGAAGGGGCGGCGACGTTGGTGGGGTTGAAAAAGTTGCTGGGTCAGAAATTCTTGGATCCAGATGAGTCGGTGGTCCTCTTCAACACGGGTTCCGGGTACAAATACCTGGACCTGATCAGCGGGCCGCAGGGTAAGTAGGGCCGGCCATTCGCCAATCTGGGGATTACCGACTGCCGATCCAACGGGGTCAATCCAGAGGGCGTCGGCGTCTTGGTCGTCCAGTTCCTACTCCCGGTTGCGTTCTTCCGCGATCACCGACACCGTGAAATAGACCACCGGAAGTTATCCAAGGATTTCAATCGTATTCGAAAATCGAAAACAGCCTGGAGCCGTTAACTGAAATCGATAGGGAAATGTAACATTTAGGCTCAAATTAAACTCGGAATAGGCCCCTGAAACACCCTGTTGAGTCGAACGCTGACAGCGCTCTATTGCCTGGGTCCTAAACAGCTCGGTATGATTGTCTACCCAAGCCCACTGAAACGGGCCGCGCCTGAAAAAGACGTGGCCCGTTTCTTTTCCCTCAGTCCTCACAGCCATATTAAGTCGGATCCAAATAATACTTCCGGTGTGATTATGTCTACCAGCAGGTGCTAAACCCAAGGTAATTGGGTCAGTTGCTTAAGAACAATTCCTCAGAAGAGGCCGGTGAAGGATCCGCCGGCCTCTTTTGTTTGTCCGGGCCATTAAATATATTTGGCTCTGACATTCGACACATCCGCGTCAAAAACGGTATCATTACGGGAGCAATTTTCAGGGGCATTTTAGGAGTGAATTATGCGACGGGTAGCCATCGTTTCACCGGTCCGCACCGCCGTGGGCAATTTTGGCGGGAGCTTAAAGGATGTGCCAGCGGAAGAACTGGCTTGCAGCGTGATTAAAGAGACCTTGGAGCGTAGCAAACTAGACCCGGCCAAGGTGGACGATGTGATTTTGGGCCACGGGTATCCCAGCGGCGAGAACCCGGCCATCGGCCGGCTGGCCCTGCTAAAGGCCGGACTTCCCATAGAGGTCCCCGGCTACCAACTGGACAGGCGCTGCTCCTCGGGCTTGCAGGCCATCTTGAATGCCTGCATGATGGTCCAGACTGAAAACGCCGATGTGGTCATCGCCGGCGGTGTCGAGAGCATGAGCAACGCTGAGTACTATGTGAACGAGTCACGGTGGGGCGCCCGATTTGGCTCCATCACCCTGCATGACCGCCTAGCCCGCGCCCGTGAGACCATCTCCCCCGAGGACCGCTTCGGCGTGATCTCCGGCATGGTGGAAACGGCCGAGAACCTGGCCAAACAGTATGAGATATCCCGGGAGGAACAAGACGAGTACTCCCTGCGCAGCCACCAGCGCGCCGTTGCCGCCCAAGAATCCGGCAAGTTCGACTCCCAGATCGTTCCGGTGGAGATTCCTCAGCGCCGTGGCGACCCGATAATCTTCAACAAGGACGAGGGTCCGCGGGGAGATAGCTCTCTGGAGGTCTTGGGCCGTCTCCGCCCAGTTATGAAGGACGGCACGGTCTCTGCCGGCAACGCCAGCAGCCAGAATGACGCAGCGTCGGTCTGCCTGGTGGTGGCTGAAGACAAGTTGGAAGAATTGGGCCTAGAGGCCATGGGCTTCCTCAAGGGCTGGGTCGTGACAGGCTGCCATCCGGCCACCATGGGTATCGGCCCGGTGCCTGCTGTCAGCAAGCTGATGGAAAAGACGGGTATGTCCCTGGAAGACATGGATGTCATCGAGCTTAACGAGGCGTTTGCTGCCCAGGTGTTGGCCGTGCTCCGCGAGTGGAAACTGCCCAACCACGACAACTTGAACGTCAACGGTTCGGGCATCTCACTAGGCCACCCCATCGCCGCTACCGGCGCCAGAATCCTGACCACACTGTTGAACGAGATGGAAGCACGAGACGCCCAGTTCGGCCTGGAAACCATGTGTGTCGGAGGAGGACAAGGCGTCGCCGCCATGTTCGAGCGCCGGTAACCGGTAACCAGAAACCGGCAACCCAGTAAACCGCTCGTAGGGGCACGGAATTGCCGTGCCCCTACGCATATTCATCACACTCGGAGTGGGGAAATTATGGCAAAGAACGAGGAGGTCGC
>Ga0209752_1000277_pt1 | contig 25259 bp, 15 predicted proteins | sample METZYME_3_250m_FD_187548 | JGI IMG/M metagenome (GOLD analysis project Ga0209752, IMG submission 187548) | Marine microbial communities from oxygen minimum zone in mesopelagic equatorial Pacific - METZYME_3_250m (SPAdes) (version 2) | ecosystem: Environmental > Aquatic > Marine > Oceanic...
CCGCCTGCCGAGCCATTCCCAGCGGTCCCCGATGGCGTCATATCGACACTGTCATAAGCAGGCTCGAAGTCGAGCAGTCGAATCATAGTCATTTCAAACCCAACTTTGGGGTCCGGCGCGTACTGCATATCTCGCCCACCCATCAGACACGTCTGATATGCCAATTGGATCCACTGTGCCGAAAATCGATCCGTGTATTTGTCGAGATCGCCTTCCGGCTTCGTCTCCGTCGCGTGTGCCATCGCAAGCTCGTGAAAAGCCCGTTGGAGGTTAGCGAGCACGTCGGCCAAATCCGCCGAACGCGCAGCGAGTTCATTCGAACATTTGAACAACGCCACGCGATCTCCATCCGCAAACGCGTCGAGCAAACGGGCCACCTCATCTGAACGCACGGTACCCAACATTTCGGCGACTCGGTCCCCTTCCAACGATCCACCGCAATAAGACACGGCTTGGTCAGCGATGGACAACGCGTCGCGAAGACTGCCATCCGCTGCTCGAGCAATCACATTAAGGGATACGTCGTCGGAATCGAACGACTCGCGAGTGAGTACGCTCCCAAGGTGTTCGGCAATCACATCCGGGAGAATGTTCTTCAAGTTAAATTGTAGGCACCTCGAAAGAACCGTCATCGGAACTTTTCCGGGGTCGGTTGTTGCTAACAAGAACTTTACGTGGGGTGGTGGCTCTTCAAGTGTCTTTAATAACGCGTTAAAACTCGAGGTCGAGAGCATGTGCACCTCATCGATGAGATAGACCTTGAAGCGCCCGCGAGTTGGTAAATACTGCACGTTATTGAGCAAGTCCCGCGTATCATCGACACCCGTACGCGACGCTGCGTCGACCTCGATCAGATCGATAAACCGCCCTTCGATAATCTCTGTACACGGTTCACATGCACCACACGGAGAAGATGAAACCCCTTGCTCGCAATTCAGACAATTAGCCAGAATCCGCGCAATGGTCGTTTTGCCCGTACCCCGCGTGCCAGTAAACAAGTACGCATGGTGTAGGCGGTCTTTGTCGAGCGCATTGACCAACGCGCGAACCGCGTGTTCCTGACCAACAACGTCATCGAACGAACGTGGCCGGTACTTTCGAGCAAGGACCTGATAGCTCATGATCATCCATTCTAAGTCAGATCATCACGAGTCAACACGGAACGAATGAGTTTGTCTGCTGATTTCTCAATTATCGGCCATCGGGGTGCAGCCGGTATCGAATCCGAAAACACTTTGCGGGGGTTCAAGCGGGCACTGGATATGGAGGTGCATGCCGTCGAATTCGACGTCCATCGGGTCGACGGTGAGCTCGTTGTCATCCACGATGACACCGTCGATCGAACCACCAACGGTATAGGGACGCTATCGGATTTTTCGTTCGAACAACTACGTCAGCTGGACGCTGGCGATGGGGAACGCATACCCACCCTCAAAGAGGTTTTGGATCTGATTCCACCCACGGTTGGGGTTAACGTCGAACTAAAGGGCGTCGGAACGGCAACCGCCACGGCAGAAGTGCTACGTCACTACAGCCATCGACAATTAGTATCGTCGTTCGACCACAAGGAATTGCAGAACTTCGTGGCGATTGGTTCTGGTATCCCGGTCGCACCCTTATTCGGACGTTGGCGAGAAAATGGACTCGAGATAGCCCGCGCATTAGGCGCTCATGCCATTAATGTCTCCGACCGTATCGCGAATCTGGAACGCGTCAACGATATCGTCGATGAGGGGTTCGCGTGTTACGTGTTCACCGTCAACGATGTCCAACGGGCCAGCGATCTTAAAGACATGGGCGTGTCGGGCGTTTTTACGGACCGACCCGACCTATTCATTGAGTTTTCTCGGACCGACTGACCGTCCCAGTGCGGGCAAAACCATTGCTCACCGCTATCGGCTTGCCTTATTGAGCTTCCGTAGAGATCAGCCTGCCGGCGCGTGTTGAATCACCTCCGGAGGCGAACCCTCTGGTATGTCGTCCTCCGTGACCGCACGAAGAGCAACGCGATCATCACCGTCTGCAAACTCATGCGTGGTAACACAGAACTCGACCAAAATATCGTTGGGATCGGTCACATAAATGGAATGACACCAACCATGATCGATCTCCGTCACTTCGTGACCGTATTCTAGTAACCGATCCCGTTTCGCATGCAGGTCGTCGACACTTTCAGCGCCAAAGGCAATGTGGTTCGACCAGGATGGCAACCCTAAGCCCCTTGAAATCGAGATCGACCGTTCGTCGTCAAGGCGCTCGTCGTGAAGTTCCCAAAAAGCCATTAACTCGCCGTTTCCAGTGTCGTAAAAGAAGTGCTTAGCCCAACTGCGTGGCATCGATTGCTTAATGACCTTCGCCAGACGAAAGCCCATGGCTTCAGTGTAGAAGGCATGCGTTGCCTGCATATCCCTCGTGGTAATCGCTAGATGGTGAAATGACATGGCGTGTTACCTGCTTAATGACTCGGGGAAAATGTATCACGGTCGCGTCCTACTATCGGTTCAGTAAAACGGCTACGATAACTGGCCATTCGGTGTCCGAGGATTGCCGAATCTATGGTGACCCACGCCGGTCCCCTCGCGACGAGATGTTGTGAACCCCGTCAGGCCTGGAAGGGAGCAGCGGCAACAGCGGATTCGGGTGCCGGGGTGTGGCTGGTTGGGTCGCCACCCATATACTGTGTTCCCATCGGGAGAGGTGTCTGAGCGGTCGAAAGAGCACGCCTGGAAAGTGTGTATACGGCAACGTATCGAGGGTTCGAATCCCTCCCTCTCCGCCAGTTTTTTATAGATACTGATTAGAGTTTGAAAGATTCTCCCCGACATTTTCCTTTCGCAAGAATTTACGTAACCGGGGTATCTGCGTCTGGAAAGTCGCACCTCGCCAGCCGGATCTCTCATGCATTGAGACTGCCGTACGTCGAATTAGACGCGTTGTATTGGAAGACAAATTGGATCGGCACTAGCAATCTCGAAATGTCCGACAACCTCCGACCCGAACTGTCTAAAGACAAATGGGTGATCGATGGCCGACAAGACCTCTCTCACGACGGACTTATCGTCCCCCACGCACAAATTGTCATTTGGGTGGATTTGCCTCTTCACCTAATCACGTACCAGCTACTAAAACGAACGCTTGAACGGGCGTCCAAGCGAAGATCATTGTGGGCGGGTAACGTCGAAAATCCATGGCTCGCCATCATTAACTGGATACGCTTCACTTTTTTTCCGTATTACCGGTTAAGACAAAAGTACATTGCCCAATATCGTGATAGCCCTGATCTCAAATTAGCACTGGTACGATTACGAAATCGCAAAGAAATAAGGGCTTTCGTTAGCAGGCTGTGAGCCGAAATCCTCCGGCCCCACCGATTTTCAGCCCATCGTCGAATTCGTGGCCACGTAAACAAGCTCAATCAACGGCGTAGCGCGTTGTCGCATCACCCCCGATTTTTCGGCGTTCTGCCAATTCCGCCAACATCTCCGTATGGCGTTCAGCTGTCAGTCGGTATTGTGTGTAGAAGATGACCGAGATAAAGCCAAGTGACGCGATAATGGGACCGTAGACGAGCCCCATATTCATGAGTGTTTCTGGGGGGACATCTGCTGCTGTCTGGATGTGCGGTCCAACAGGCCAGTTGATTAGTTGAAGGGCAAAGCCGGCGATAACGGTTCCAAGTCCACTGGTGGCTTTCGCCGAGAACGCCACGGCAGCGAAATATGCGCCCTCTTGTCGCCGACCTGTTTGGTACTCGTGCTCGTCACACACATCCGCCATCATCGAACCGTATCCAACATTGGCCTGCGCCGTTGCGAAACCCTGAATCACCTTGACGGCAACGAGCAGAGGCAAGATGGTGTTCGTCTCGAACCCTGCGAATGAGATGGTGTCGTCATTCTCAGGAAACCAGCCAAGCAGGCGAAGGACGACTGGCAGCGTCTGGAAGAATGCCCAGGCCAATCCCCCCATGATCAAGCACGCTTTCTTACCCCACCAGGCGAATAGAGGAACACAGATAGTAGTACCCAGAGCGTTGCCGATCGCGTACGCGATCAACACGGGAAGTATGATCGAGTCGTCCAGCTCCCAAAAGTACGTGAACATGTAGATATCGAGAGTCGTCGTTACACCGACCATTACAAAGACAACAAGCACACCGGTAAACAGAAACCGGAAATTCCGGTTCTTCGCGACCTCCAAGAAGTCGGCGCCCATCCGCACAAAGACTTGAGCCAGTGACGCACGTATTTGGTCAGGTACCTTGGGTAGATACGGAATGATCGACCGCGTGCCCCAAGCACTCCAGAAAATGGTACCGCCCATCACAATCGCGGTGACAAGTGCCCACGGTGTGTACGCCGCCGCGTTGAACCGCCCAACTTCGTCACCCATTAAAGGCGAGAACACGAGAAAAAATGCGAGTAGCGCGAACAGGCCTCCAATGTTTGCAAAGAACTGACGGTACGCGACCAACGCCGTACGATCCGCAACGTCTTCGGTGATTTCTGCACCCAGCGCGATGTGGGGTACGTGATACAGCGACATCATGGTTCGCGCGACATTCGTGAACACGGCAAGCCAGATAAAAAGAGCCCACTCCGAGCTCACAAGTGGAAAGAACAGCAAGAAAAAGCACAGCGACAACGGAACGAAAGACGCGTACATGAACGGATGCCGACGACCATTCTTGGACTGCCAGTGGTCTGAAATAGATCCGGCGAAAACGTCGGATGCGGCATCGATCATCACGGCGATACCAATGGCCGATCCGGCGAGACCGGGGCTCATGCCGAGAATTTGGCTGTAGTAGAAGAGCAGGAAAAAACCGAGGCCTTGGCCGAAACAACCTTCGCCCGCTTGTCCTATACCGAACGAAAATTTGAAGTTGAAAGAGAGTTTTTCGGATTTCATAAATTAGCCGTCTACTTCACTGCTCGAAACTTGTGGTTCCAGGACGAGCCACCTCGTCATATTAGGGGGAAGCTGGTCTAGAAGGAAATCCGAAAAGTCAGCGTCACCGATTAGCCCTTCCGATGCAGATCCGGCGAGCCCCTTTTTCGCGGAAGCACAACCCCAAACAATAATCTCCTCCACTGCCACTGCATCTTTTGCGACACTCTCAGCCAGTACCGGGCTAACCAAAACCTTGGTTGCAATGGCGAAGAGTACGACGCTGGATAAACGACGGACGAGGAGATGCATAACCTTCAATGATCGACCATAAACTTGTAATTTATAATAATATATATCAAATAGTTAAAGTTATTATTTAAGTAACTACTTAAGATTAAAGTCGGCACGTTGAATCTACAGCGAGGGTACTCAAATACACACCTCACGAAGACAAACGACCCCTCTAACGTTACCTATTCCCGACCCGATAAAACGAGACGCTCCGGCGCACTGAAACTTAGAGCATGAAATAACTGTTGACCCAGCTTGCGATATGTAAGGTACTCCGCAGTTCGCAACGTAATTGGGGAGGAAACACACGTGGCGGATGCAGGTGCTATATCGAACACAAGGGCCGTCTCAGTCGCCGATGGTCCGATCGCAGTTACGGGCTCAAGCGGTTACATCGGCTCATGGATTGTCCAGGACCTCGTTGAACAGGGGTACACCGTCCGGGCATGTGTACGCGACGCAACGAACCCCGACAAGGTCGACCACCTGCTCGCAATGAATGATGCCGATCTCCCCGGTCGAGTCGAGCTCGCCAACGGCGACCTCTTCGACCCAGGCAGTTACGACGACGCCTTTAAAGACTGCAGTGCGGTCCTTCACGCAGGCGCCGCCGTCGGCTACAACCGAGAAACACCGCAAGAGGTCTACGACGGCTGTTTCACGGAGGTCGAACATGTGCTCGAGTCAGCCATTAAAGGCGGATCGTTGAAGCGTTTCGTGTTCACGAGTTCGTTCGCAGCAGTCGGACATCCGCGACCCGAAGGCTACATATTTACCGAAAGTGATTGGTGCGGCGACAACGTTGAAGGTTATCGAGGCGCTTGGACGGAGGACAATATCCCGAAGAATCGAGACATCGCGTACGCAATGGCCAAAGCACGAGCCGAACATATGATGTACGAAATGGCCGAAAAAGAAGACACGTTTGACGCCATGGCCATCCTTCCGTTGCACGTAATTGGCCCTCTCATGTGCACGAATCACGACCAAGGCTGGAGCTGGCAGAACTGCATGAAGTTCATGTGGCTAGGAAAGGAATATAAGAAGTCCAAAGGCGGTCGAATGCTTTGGAATAACGTCGACGTTCGCGATGTCGGTCGAGCCCATCGCTTATGTGCCGAAAGCACGGTCGCGAAAAACGGTTCCCGTTACATCCTGTCTGCAACGGACCCATCCGGCGAACTCTTTACATGGCAGCTGCAAGCCAAGATGCAAGAACTGTTCCCCGACGTCGCCGAAGTAGGCGGCGAAGAAATGAACGGTAATCAGCCGGTGGAACCCACCTACGACTCGCCTCGCTCGTATTGCACGCTCGCGATCGACGAATTGGGTTTAGACACCTATTCGATTGATGAGACCATCAAGGCGACTGGGGATTCCTATATCAAGCTTGGCTTAGTACCGGGGTGAATCTTCCTGTGAGGAGATCCGATACCAGCATTCCCCTGAATCCAAGTAGCTTGCGACAGGGTCTCTCGGATTAGATATGGCTGCGACGCTCACCTTCTCGCTCTATATCGCTCTCGCGCTCATTGCAATGTTTGCATCGGTGGGGTTTGTCCTCCTTTGGATAGTGGGCCGTAGAAAAATATCGCGGTTGGAAACGCACGAACGAAAACGATTGCGCGCTATACCCTTTATGGGCGATGGGCCAATTCCTCCAGACCGAGATCGAGCGCCTTCCGAAGATGCTGCGAGCTTTTCGGTGGTTCTAAGACTTTTCTTTCGGGCATGGCCTTACATCAAACCTCAAGTATTCGGTCGCTGGTACGCGTCCGGAGAAGGTTTAGCGACAGACTTCGCGGACGATCTCCGCCGTGACGGTTACAGCTTCTGGTACGCAGCGGTCCTGGCGACCGCGGCGGCGATTATCCCGTTGGTCACAGGCTCCATGCCTCTATCAACCGAGTTGCCCCTCATTCTCTTGTACCCCTTGGTCGCGGCCATGGTCCTTGCAGCTTGGGCCGTGACCCTGCGTGCCGGTGGCTCCCAAACCCTATCCGTCGCCGTTTTAGTTGCCGCCGGCGTGCTTGCCAATATTCTGGCGACACTCGTCATCGATGGAATAGCCGATGGGCTCTATACAGCCGGCGTGACCTTATCGTTGATGCTGGGCTGGCTCCTTCAGGTCCGCATCAGCGAAAGCGGATTTCAGTTCCGCATCCGTTTGCATGCGCATTTAATCTACTACTATTTTGTCGACTTTCTGCAACGCTTTATTAACTTCGTTCTTGGCTTGGTGATGGTCGATCTGCTCAATCAGACCATTTTTCAAGCCCAGCTACTCAGCGATCTCACCATGTCGTTACCTATTCTCCCTTGGCTAGCTGAATCGCTGGGTTACCCACTTGGCGCAATCGCCCAACTTTCTGAAGCACAGCGACTCGACATGATATGGCTTTACGTTGGGATATTGGTTGGAGCCTGGGTCCTCCAATTCCCGCTGAATTTCTTCAAAGGCATTTACATGGTCTGGATCCTTCAACGGATTAACCAGGATCTGCGTTTAGCTCTAGTGGAACGTTGGCACCGCCTCTCTTTGAACTACCACAGCGATCACCGCGTCGGCGACTCCATCTACCGTATTTATCAAGACAGCGCGCAGGTCACAGCCGTCATTCAACGTTTAGTCGCTGTCGTTCAAGCACTGATGACTTACTTTACTTGCGTTTTCTTGGTGTCTTTGTTGAGTCCGTGGATCGGCCTGATCGCAATCAGTGTCGTCATCCCTGGCTTACTTTGGGCACGATGGGCCATGCCTCGTATGCGGGTGCGGTCGCTCATCGCACGAGCGACCAACTCGGACCTTACGTCCCGTATCCAAGAGGCCTTTAACGCCTTTCGGATCATCAAAGCAAACTCCGCCAGTACACGTGTGCAAGATTTGTTGGAACAGGATTCGGCCGTCGCATTTAATGCGGCTTATCGCGCCCGCAGCATCGTCGCGTTCGTCACGATCATCATGTTCACCATTGCCTCAGCTTTCCTGATTGGCGGTGAGTTCACGATGGCTTGGTGGGCCAACCAGAGTAACCCGACTTGGGCATCCGAACTCATGGCATTGGTTGGCGTCAGCTTCGTCGTCTGGAATCTCGCCGCGTTCAATTGGACGAAAGGCGAGTTCGACCAAGCCAGTGGCAGTGTACGCTGGCTCATGCGCCAGTGGCTCCAGGCACAGGACCTCGCCATGGGGCTACAGCGCGTTTTCAATATTCTCGACATTGAGCCCGATATCGAAGACGACGCAGAAGCCGTTCCCCTGGATGCGATTCACGATGAAATTCGATTCGACCGGGTGAGTTTTAATTATGAACCGGGTCGACCCGTCCTAAGCGACGTCAGCTTCACAGCAAAACCCGGGACCGTCACCGCGATCGTTGGTCCTACGGGATCGGGGAAAACCACGGTGATGAGCTTGTTGCTCCGACTATACGATCTAGCAAGTGGTGCGATCACCATCGACGAGCGCCCTATCAATCAATACCAAATCCAATCCCTACGCGAAAAGATCGCGATCGCTCTTCAGGAAAACGTGCTCTTCGCTTCGTCGGTCCGGGACAACATTCGTTACGTCGTACCGGACGCCGATGAGGATGCGGTACGTAATGCAGTTCGCGTGGCGTGCATGGACGATTATGTCGATGAGCTGCCCTTCGGATTGGACACGATCCTAGGAGACCGGGGTGGCAAACTCTCAACCGGACAACGCCAACGACTTTCTATTGCTCGTGCCGTTGTGCGCGACACACCGATTCTGATTCTTGACGAACCCACGGCCGCCCTCGATGCCGCGACCGAACATCGGGTGATGAGCAACCTCGCTGAATGGGGTCAGGACCGAGTGATCTTTCTGATTACCCATCGAATATCAACGATTCGTCGAGCTGACAACATTCTCTACCTCGACGAAGGACAGATTATCGAGAACGGTGACCACGCCACACTCATGTCCATCGAAGGCGGCCGCTACCGAGCATTTGTGGACGCCGAGTCAAATCTTTCGGCGACAGGAGGGTAACGCGCGTGTCTGAAAACTCTCCCGCGTCCACTAACACCGAAGCTCAAAGTCAGCGTCAACGGGATCTTGCGCTCGACGCCGAAGCAAGCCGCCTCGACACGCACACCGACATTGGTTTGAGAGAGACCCTTCGTTACATGCGACGTGCCATGGGTTTGATCTGGTTATTTCCTGGAGCGTTTAGCGCGAGAGCCTTCTTGTTGTTCGGCTCATTGGCGATACCCATCACGATATTACCGTGGCCGCTGAAAATAGTGATCGATCACGTCGTCCTCGGTGCGCCCATCGAAAATGCGACGGGCTATCCCTTCTATCTAAGGCCGTTTGTCGAGGCGTTACATGGCTCTACCGTGCCAGAAATACTGTTTGCGTTGGTCGGCTTGGCGCTCGTCATGGTGCTTTTGTTTGGTGCCTTCCAACAGGGTGGCGCGACGAGCGACCAAACCGACGCGTTTTTGGATCAGGGTCACGACACCGCAACCCAATCGGAGAATCAAGCCAATTGGTCGTTCAGTTACGCCGGCGGTCTGTGGGGTTACCTCGATTTCATCATCACCATGCGACTGACCCAACGAGTCAACCACCTTTTGCGAGCCCGGCTGTTTGAACGCATGCAATCGTTCTCGATGACGACCCTTGAGGAGCAGAGAATCGGGGACGCCGTGTATCGCGTCATGTACGACACACCATCGTTCACCTACGTGTTCTACGACGTGATCTTCCGAACAGGCATGTCGATCGTGACGTTCATCATGGCAGCATTCGCGCTACTGAGTGCGTATCCAACATCTCCTGAAGTCGCCTTGATAGCCATCCTCATCGTTCCCACCTACTTCCTAATATCCGTTCCGTTTTCACGCACGTTTCGTCGACGCGGGCAAGCGAGTAGAGCCGCAGGAACGGTCGTAACCAGCACCATCGAAGAAGGCATGGATAACGTTCTTGCCGTTCAAAGTCTCGGTGGCAACGAGAGAGAAAAAGAAAAATTTGCCACCGAGAGCAACGCATCGTTCAAAAACTATCGGCGCATCGTCTGGGCGAATTTGTACTACGGCAACCTGACCGAGTTCGCGTACCAGTTTCTCAGAGTCGCCGCCATCGTTTTTGTCGCAACCAAGGTAGTTAAAGGAGAGCTCAGCATCGGCGACTACGGCGTCGTTTTCTTTTACTTTGCCTTCCTTGCCGGGCCCGCTTACTTCATCTCACGGGTTTGGATTGATATGCAGCAACACATCACAGGGGTACGTCGCGTTTTCGCAATGATGGACCTTCCCGTAGAACAGGACCAAGGCGATCGAGAACTCCCTCGAATCGAGAACGGCATAGCTATTCGCGACGCCGGTTTTGTCTATCCCGACGGCCGTCGTGCATTACGAAACATCAGCTTGGACGCCAACGTCGGTCAGATCGTCGCCTTCGTTGGGCCAACGGGCGCCGGTAAGACCAGCCTGGCGTATCTCATCCCGCGCTTCCACACCGCCACCGAAGGACAGGTCTTGATCGATGGGATCGACGTCCAAGACCTCACCATGGATAGCCTGCGTGCCCAAATCACCTACGTCTTTCAGGAAACTCAACTGCTCGCGGATTCAATCGCGGACAATATTCGCTTCGGGAATCCAGAGGCCTCGATGGCGGACGTTGAAAACGTTGCCCGGACAGCCGGCATCCACGAATTCATCATTTCGCTCCCCGATGGCTACGACACCAAGCTAGGAACAACCAGTAGCAAGATCTCCGTCGGTCAAAAACAGCGTATCGCTATCGCGCGAGGGTTACTCCGCGATTCACGCATCCTCATCCTTGACGAACCCACTTCTGCGCTCGATCCCGAGACCGAGGAATATTTGGTGCAAGCGTTACACGAAGCCGCCAAGAATCGTCTCGTGATCATCATCGCCCACCGGCTATCCACCATCGCTCAGGCAGATCACATCGTGTTCCTCGAGGACGGCCAAGTGGGGGAACAAGGAAGTCCCCGGGAGCTCATGGCAAAACCGGACGGATCCTACCGAACGTTTGTCGAGCTCCAAACTACGTCGGAAGAATAATGCCCCACTTATTGGCTAATCGTTCTCGATTAGCTGGGACTCAAAATCATCGCCGCATCGCTTGAGTTAGGGAGCCTCTAGAGACGGTCGCCGATCGCGTTTAACTACCTTATGCTTCTCAAACACGAAGTTTCTGTTGAAGGGGAGTCAATTAGGAGCGTAAATCGCTGGAGCTAGCCGACTGCTGGGTTATGACCATTAGCGACATCGACGTCCCCTAATCTTTATCCACCGTGAACGCTTTCTTAATTGTCGCTCTCGGATCAACCGCCATCGCCTTTTTGATTCCCGTCATCATGTGGCGTTTCAGTGATAGGACTCCGAAATCCGATCTTGATCCGAACGATTTCGTTCGAGCGCGTGCGCTGCCATTCCAGGGAGACGGTCACATTCCCCAGGACCGCGATCGAAGCCTTGAACAAGATACTTATGGATTTCGTGCTGTCGTACTGCTTCTCTTCCGTGCCTGGCCCTTCGTTCGACCACAACTGCTTGGCCAATGGCATACGCTCGGCGAAGGAACCAACGACTCGGTGGCCGATAACGTCACTGGCGAAGGTTACAGCCTTTTCTATGCGCCTTTTTTCGTTACAGCGATTGCGATTGCAGGTCCCTTGCTCGGCTGGATCGATTCAGCGCTCATTTACCCTGACGGGCTGATCTACGTAACCGTCGCAGGTGTCGTGATCGGGATTTGGCTTCTTGCCTCTCGTATCTTCACAGGAAGGACAGAAGCCCTTATCGCTATCTTTCTAGCGCTTTGTGCATTTTTCAGCATGCTGCTCTGCATTCTTGTATTGGATGGCGCGCTTCCCGTCGTGTACGGCACGCTGATTACCGCCACCTGCGGCATGGCTTGGATGGTTCAGTTTCGGACCCACTCGGGCCGGATACAAACGCGAATCCGTTTTAACTCCCACCTCACTTACCTATATATCTTGGCGGGTGTCCAAGGATTCGTATCGCTACCGCTTGGATTGGTCATCGCCGACCTCCTCGCCAATTCCCTGATGTTAGACAATTGTGTTCAACCCGAAGTCGCTACTTCTTGGTTCTTCTCTGCGCCCGAAACAAGCTGTGAAGAAACCGACACCTTGAGCGGTGAACAACGGCACGATCTGAAGTGGCAGTGGGTGAAACTTAACCTGCTCATTTGGGCAGTGAATCTACCAATAGGTATGGTCGTGCCCTACTACACCGTCTGGATCATGCAACGAATTAATCAAGATCTACGCTTGGCCCTAGTAGAACGATGGCATCAACTCTCGTTGAACTACCACAGCGGCCATCGTACCGGCGATTCAATCTATCGAATCTATGCCGACAGTGCCCAGGTCACTAGCGTTATCGGACGACTCGTCGGATTGATATTGATCTGCTGGTATTGGGTCTATGCGCTCTTCTTGCTCTCGTTTTTAAGCCCCATTATGGGAGCCATCGCGTTTTCGCTACTCGTTCCCGCCATCCTTCTGGCCAGATGGGGAATGCCCCGCATGCGCACAAGAAGCTTAGTCTATCGGGCTGCAACCTCGGACGTCACATCCCGTATTCAGGAGGCTTTTGCATCGATCAAACTCATCAAGGCACATAACGCCGAAGAGAAAACTCAAGCGGAGATGGAGTCTGATTCCGTAATCGCGATGAACGCTGCGTTCCAAGTCCGACGCCTGATCGCATTTGTCACCATCCTAATGTTCACGATTGCCGCGGCATTTCTTTTGGGGGGCGAGTTTTTTATCGCCATGAGCACGAATCTGGGAAACGACATCTTTGCCAAAGAACTGATCGCGGCCATGGCATTCAGTTTCACCGTTTGGAATTTGACCGCCTTTAATTTTGCTCGCGGCAAGTTCTTTGAAACCGTCGGTAATGTCCGCGCCTTCATGCGCAACTGGCTTTCTGCCCAAGACATGGCGATGGGTCTTGGTCGTGTGTTCGATATTCTCGATATCGAGCCCGATATCGAAGACGATCCCGACGCCGTAGCCTTCACTAGCATTAATCGAGACATTCGTTTTCAGGACGTGAGCTTCCGGTACGAAGAGGATCGTCCAGTGCTCGAAGACGTTAGTTTTGTCGCCAAACCCGGCTCCGTAACAGCAATAATCGGACCCACGGGTTCCGGCAAAAGCACGGTGATGTCACTGCTTCTTCGGCTTTACGATCCGTCTTCCGGCACCATCTCTATTGATGATCGTCCATTAAATCGATATCAAATTGCGTCTCTCAGAGCGAATGTCGCCATCGCGTTGCAGGAAAACGTTCTCTTTGCAATGAGTGTTCGCGACAACATTCGTTACGTTGCACCCCAAGCTGACGATGCTCAGATAAACCGTGCGGTGCAAATAGCGTGTATGGATGACTACGTCAACGGTCTACCAAACGGACTCGATACGGTCCTCGGTGACCGCGGCGGTAAATTGTCGACCGGTCAGCGCCAACGACTCTCGATTGCGCGTGCCGTCGTTCGCGATGCCCCCATCTTAATACTTGACGAACCAACGGCATCTTTAGATGCCGCAACCGAACAACGCGTCATGGCAAATTTGTCGGAATGGGGACGAGACCGCGCGATTTTCCTCATCACCCACCGGATTTCAACCATAAGACAAGCCGACAATATTCTTTATCTCGACGATGGACGGATCATCGAAAGCGGCAATCACAGGGAATTGATGCAACGCGAAGGCGGACGTTACCGGGCATTTGTTGAGGCAGAAACCAATCTGTCACGAATCGGAGCGGCGTAAAAGTGGCCGAACCATCAACTCAAGAACACGATCCCAGTATCCAAGACGATATCTTCGCCTCCTACACAAGGATGGGTTTCCTCGAGACCATGCGTGTGCTCGGTCGGGGATGGTTTTACGTTCGCTTCTTCAAAATCCGGTTTGCGATTAAATGGACGTTAACGCTGCTTTCCCTGATGTTCCCTGTTTTTGTCCTCCCCTGGGGAACAAAAATCATCATCGATCACGTAGCGCTCGGTCGAGACATCATTGGCGATCCGGGCACGGGTTACCTTGGTTATCCAGCGTGGCTACATCCCCTGTTGGCCGTTTTTCAAGGAATGTCGGCTTTCGAAATCATGGCATGGATCGTTGCTATTTCAGTTCTGTTAGTCAGCGTTTTTGGCGCGTACTCCGATGCCCAAAACGACACAACAGAAGCCGGGATGGAAGAAGGCATGGATACGGCCACCCAGCAAGAAAACTTGACGCATGGCGGTCATAGTTTCTCCGGCGGTATCGTTGGTTATTACGAATACAAAATGAACTCCAGGTTGACGCAATCCGTGAACCACCTGATTCGCGCCAAGCTGTTCGAACGAATTAAAGCGTTACCTGTCACCACACTCGACGACCAAAGGATCGGAGACACTATCTATCGAGTCATGTACGACGCGCCTTCGATTAATCAGATCTTTTATGAGGTGATCAACCGACCAACTCTATCTACCGCAGTCTTTAGCGCGGCGATGTACAACATGTGGAGCGCGTACCCACACGTCCCGGCGGTGGTTTGGGCTGCAGCCGCTATCTTCCCCATGTTCATCTTAATCAGCGGTCCGTTTTCGTCGGCCATGAGGCGTGTCCAGGAGCGTAGCCGGATTGCGGGCGCATCCACGACCAGCACCATCGAGGAAGGCATGGACAACGTACTGGCCGTCCAGAGTCTCGGCGGTAATCAGAAAGAAAAACAGCGTTTCGGCGGCGAGAGCAGTGAATCGTTCAAACGATTTCGATTTACGGTGTTCGTCGACATTTTGTTGGGGAACGCGCAGGGCCTCGCTCACGCGCTCATGAATACGATCGTATTTCTAGTCGTCATCGGGCCAATCATCGACGGGGTATTAACCCCGGGCGACTACGGCGCACTATTCTTCTATTTCGGTTGGATGAGGGGTCCAGCCGTCAGTTTCTCCACGTTATGGATTCATCTACAACGTTATGCACCCGGAATGCGACGTGTTTTCGCCCTAATGGACCTCCCCCAGGAAAAAGAGATGGGAGACCGCGACCTACCACCCATCGAAAGGGGTATCGAAATACGTGGGGCAGGCCTCGTTTATCCTGACGGCCGACGAGCGCTCGACAACGTCTCACTGGAGGGAAAAATTGGCCAGATCGTGGCTTTCGTCGGACCCACCGGTGCCGGCAAAACGAGCCTCGCCTACCTGATACCACGCTACCACGTTGCTAGCGAAGGTGAAGTATTGGTCGATGGGTATGACGTCAAAAATCTCACAATGACGAGCCTCCGCGAGCAAGTCACGTACGTATTTCAGGAAACACAGTTGTTCTCGACAACCATTTTCGAAAACATCGCGTACAACAAACCCGAAACAAACGCCGACGAGGTTGAAAGGGTCGCTCGGATCGCTGGGATACACGACTTTATCGCATCGCTTCCGGACGGGTACCAAACCAAGTTAGGTACTGCGGCGATCAGTAAACTTTCCGTCGGTCAGAAACAACGCATCTCCATTGCGCGTGGTCTATTGCGAGACTCCAAGATTCTCATTCTCGACGAACCGACGTCAGCGCTCGATCCTGAGACCGAACAATATCTCGTCCAAGCACTGCACGAAGCCGCGAAAGACAGGCTCGTCATTATCATTGCGCATCGACTGTCGACGATCGCTCAGTCCGATCACATTGTCTTCCTAGACGAAGGCCGGGTCCTTGAGCAAGGCAGCCCCCAAGAACTCATGGCGAAAAGCGACGGACACTACCGAGGATTCGTCGAACTGCAGACTTCCGTAGCGTCCGAATCCTAAAGCGCGCGGGCCGCTAATCGGGCACACTCCGGTACGAACAGAGGTTCCCGAGTGTGATGAACCCCGCGGACATTTCAGCGAACCGGACTCGATCCCGAGCACTACCGATGTTCGGCGACGGACCTGTTCCAGTCGGGCAAGATATGTCCGTCAAAGACGATGACAGCGGTTTCCTCGACGTTGCTCGCCTATTGTTGAGATCGTGGCCCTATATCCGCCCGCAATTGCTTGGCCGTTGGTGGATACCAGGCGATGGACTCCAAGATCAGGTCGCCGACAACATCGCTGGCAGCGGTTACCAATTCAAGTACGCGCCGTTTCTAGTCTTCGCGATAGCTCTCGCGGGACCTTGGTTGAACTTCGTGCCGCAATCGATGCAATGGCCCTACAACTTGCTCTACGTCCCAGCCATGACAATGGCCTTTTCCATGAGCGTGATGGCATTTGCGGCGGGTAGGTTTCAATTTTGGGGAACCATCGGCCTGCTGTTGTCCGGTATCGCAGTGAACGTTGTCGCCAATTTCGTCATCGACGGTTGGCGCGATGGTGTCTATGCAGCAGCCATCACGGTTGGGTGCGTTTTTGGATGGATGGTGCAATATCGGTCAAGCAATGGTGCTCTCGAATTCCGCGTTCGATTGCACGCGCACCTAGTTTACTTTTACGCGATCAACTTCATGCAGCGTGGCATCGGATTCGCGCTCGGCCTTATTACGATTGACATGCTCAACCAAAGCTTGCTTCAGGGCGAACCGCTTTCACCCTGGGTTTCCAGCCTTATAGGAGTCCCGGAATGGGCACAAGGAAACCTCGACGAACTGTCGATTGAACAACGACACGAGCTCAAGTGGACTTATTTTTACATCATCATTGGCGCGTTCTTGATTCAGTGGCCCCTCCAAATAATTAATCCCTACTACAACATGTGGATCATGCAACGCATCAATCAGGATCTACGCGTCGCGTTACTTCAAAGATGGCACCAACTCTCGCTCAACTATCACAGTGACCACCGCACAGGTGACTCGATTTATCGGATCTACCAAGACAGTTCGATGGTGACCAGCGTGGTCGGACAATTAATCAGTTTGACCCAAGTCATGATGAGTTATTACACGTGTGTTGCACTGGTTAGCTTGCTCAGTCCTTGGATCGCACTCATGGCAGGAACGCTCGTGGTGCCTGCCCTACTTTGGGCCCACTGGGCTATGCCGCGCGTGCGAACCTTCTCTCTCGTATACCGAGCCGCCACGTCCGATGTGACCTCAACGATCCAGGAAACCTTCGGTTCGATCAAACTGATTAAAGCGTTCAATAGCACTCAGCGGGCACAACAGCGCCTAGAAACCGATTCGGTGATCGCGTTCAACGCGGCGTATCGCGTTAGAAAACTGATCGCATTCGTCACCATTGTGATGTTCACGATCGCTGCCTCGTTCATGATCGGCGGCGAGTTCCTGATGGCGTGGTGGGCAAGTCAATCTGAATCGACGTACGCCACAGACCTTATCGCGGTCGTCGGACTGAGCTGGCTTGTATGGAATCTGGCGTCATTCACTTGGACCCGGAATAATTTTCGAGAATCCGCCAATGACCTGAGGTCGCTGCTACGTAATTGGATGACGGCTCAGGATATGGCGATGGGACTGCGCCGTGTGTTCGACATTCTCGACATCGACCCAGAAATAACGAACCGAGACGACGCCATACCGATGACGACCTTCCACCGCGAAATTCGGTTTGAGAACGTCAGCTTCTCGTACGAACCAAAACGGCCCGTACTTGAGGGTGTATCGTTTTCGGCAACTCCTGGTTCTATCTCGGCCCTCATCGGGCCGACCGGTTCCGGGAAAAGCACGCTCATGGCGCTTCTTTTGCGTTTGTTCGACCCGACCGAAGGCTCCATTTCGATTGACGGGACCGACTTGCGAAACTACCAGATTGAATCCTTGCGTCGTCACATCGCGATCGCGCTACAAGAGAACGTACTGTTCGGAATGTCCGTGCGCGAAAATATTCGTTACGTAGCACCAGAAGCCAGCGACGCCGAAGTATCCGAAGCCGTTCGAATCGCGGACATGGGCGACTATGTGAGCGGCCTTCCACACGGCCTGGATACCGTTCTGTCAGACCGCGGAGGCAAGTTATCCACGGGCCAACGACAACGTCTCTCCATAGCCAGAGCCGTCGTCCGCGATACACCGATTCTTATCTTGGACGAGCCCACTGCGGCACTCGATGCAGCCACCGAACACCGCGTGATGGAAAATCTTTCCAAGTGGGGATCTTCCCAAGGTCGCGCGATCTTTGTCATTACGCATCGCATCTCCACGATTCGTCGCGCGGAGAACATTCTATATCTCGATAACGGTCGAATCCTTGAAAGCGGGTCCCACGACGCTCTCATGCAGATTGAAAATGGCCGGTATCGCGGATTCGTAGAAACAGAATCGTCTCTTCAAAATATACAGAGTCCGAATTAACGGGATGGCCGAAACAGGACCCAGTCGTTTGCCGGACACCGGACTAGACGCGCGCTCAAGCGGGATAGATATCCGCACCGATATTGATTATCGCGAAGCGGCCCAGATCATCGCACGAAGTTTCGAATACATTCGTTTTTTCACGTGGCGATATATCGGCAAGTTCGTTCTCAAGTTGGGTTCCTATGCCCTACCACTTGCGCTGATCCCTTGGCCCGTAAAAATACTAACGGACCACGTCATCCTTGGCATTCCGATTGAAGAAGCGACGGATTATCCAACCTATGTGTGGCCTCTCATTAACGCGCTTCATGGCAGCTCCGTCCTAGAAATCATCTTTTGGTTGGCTGCCATCGGCATCACGCTCGTCGTTCTAATCGGCTCCTACACAACGGGTTACGAAGACGAGACGGAGGCGGGTTTAGCTCAGGGCCACGATTACGCCACTCAAGTCGAAAATAAGATACACGGCGGCTATAGCACGGCTGGAGGAATCTACGGGTATACGGAATTCAAACTCGATATCCGATTGCTGCAATCGCTAAACCATACGCTCCGGTCCCAGCTATTCAGTCGAATCGGTGCCCTGTCAATGACGCAGCTCGAAGACCAGCGGATCGGCGACTCGATTTATCGAGTCATGTACGACGCTCCGCAGATCAACGAAATTTTCTACGAACTCACTCACACCCCCATCATGTCAACCGTCCTCTATTTACAGGCGGTCATTACGGTTCTGAACGCGTACCCCAACAACAGTGAAATTTTTTGGATGACACTCGCCGTCTTCCCCGTTTGGGTGACCCTATCGAGTCTATTTTCCCGACCTGTTCGGCGTCGCGGCCAGGCGGCGAGAGCAGCAGGGGCAATCACGACCAGCACGATTGAAGAAGGGATGGACAATGTCCTGGCTGTCCAAAGTCTAGGCGGCAATGCCAACGAAAAAGAACACTTTGCAGGCGATAGCGGCGAATCGTTTAAACGACATCGAGCCGTCAGCCTGCTGTGGATGTTCATCGGTAGCTTCGGGAGTTTCGTCTCGAGTGCGGTTTACTGGTTATTTCTAGCCTTCATTCTAACCAAGGTGATTGACGGCGACATGACACCGGGCGATCTCGCGGCGCTGCTCGTCTATTTCGGTTATCTCAGAGGACCCATGATGTCGCTCTCAATCCTCTGGGTTCGTTTACAAGATAACGTCGCAGGAATGCGGCGTGTATTCGCCATGATGGACCTCCCGGCGGAAGACGATCTCGGTTCAATCGATTTACCCGCAATCGAAGACGGTGTCTCGATTAAACAAGCCGGTCTCGTTTATCCGGATGGCCGTCGAGCACTCGAAGACGTCTCGCTCGACGCAAAAATCGGGCAAATCGTCGCACTGGTTGGTCCAACGGGAGCGGGGAAAACGAGTCTCGCCTACCTCATCCCCCGCTTTCACGTAGCCAGTGAAGGAGACGTACGCATTGACGGCTACGCGGTCAACCAGCTGACTTTACAAAGTCTGCGTAGTCAGATCACGTACGTTTTCCAAGAAACCCAACTTTTTTCGGATTCGATTCTGGACAATATCCGCTACGGAAAACCGGACGCCACTCTGGAAGAAGTTCAGGCGGCGGCAACGACCGCGGGCATCGATGACTTCATCCAATCCCTTCCAGACGGATATCAAACCCGGCTTGGGAGTGCAACGAGTAGCAAACTATCCGTTGGTCAAAAGCAGCGTATTTCAATCGCTCGAGGTTTGCTGAGAGACTCTAGAATCTTAATTCTCGATGAGCCTACGTCGGCCCTCGACCCAGAAACCGAACAGTATCTCGTCCGCGCGCTACACGAAGCTGCAAAAAACCGCCTTGTGATTATTATCGCCCATCGTCTCTCCACCATCGCTCAGTCGGATCACATCGTTTTTCTCGACGAAGGACGCATACTCGAACAAGGTCCACCCGCCGAATTGTTGTCAAAGACGGATGGTCACTACCGGCGATTCGTGGAATTGCAAACAACCACCTAAGCTTGAACCTAACTACAAGTCAGAGAGATGTGGTCTACAGCAGCGATGGTTCACCTAACCAGTCCTCAAGACCTTAATTCGCCGGAGCCTCGATGACTCGAAAAATACTAGCCTCGATTCTGTTGACCTTGGCCGCACTAGTCGTCATCGGCGGCGGTTGGGGCTATGCGACCATACGTGACATGAGCGGCGCCGAGTATTGGGAAAAGAGTATAGAAGCCTTCGAAACGAAGGATGCCGAATCTCCACCACCGAAAGATGCGGTCCTCTTTGTTGGGAGTTCAAGCATTGTTTTTTGGCGTTCTTTAGCAGAGGACTTTGCGCCAATTCCGGTCATCAATCGCGGGTTCGGGGGTTCCCAGATGAACCACCTGAACTACTATCGAAATCGCATCGTTCATAAGTACAAGCCAAAGATCATCGTGGTCTACGAAGGTGACAACGACATCGCCGCAGGTCTAACTGCCGGACAGGTACTTGAGGACTATGAAGACTTCATTACGTACGTTGAGGACACCTTACCCAACGCGAAAGTTTGTTTTATCGCGATTAAGCCGTCGGTCAGACGTGAAGCGCTTTGGCCCACCATGTTGCAAGTGAACCAAGAAATACGCGACAGAGCTGAGACACAGGCCAACCTATGCTTCTTTGACATCGGGCCGCCGATGTTGAGTGAAACAGGCGGCCCCAGACCCGATCTTTTCGTATCCGACGGACTGCACCTTAATGGCAAAGGCTACGATATTTGGACCAAGACGATACGACCCCGACTAAGTGAGATGTGGATCGAGGCCCAATAAGGTCGGCCGGTCGAGCTACTGTCTCGAAACTCTCGCAAAAGGTTGTGAGCGCGGATGGGTCGAGCGAAAAGGGTTGATATCAATACCCCCTCGCCTTAAAAAATTTCCCTCCACAGACAAGAGACTAAACGAACCCACCTCCATCAAGTCACGATAAATGCGCTCTACGACATGTTCGTGGAAACCTGCGTATTCGCGATAAGACACCAAATATGCGAGCAACGACTCGCGCTGAATCGCGCCTCCGTCGTAGGTGATAGCGATCGTTGCGTAATCCGGTTGTCCCGTGACGGGACACGCACTTCGAAATACATGCGTAAAAACAGATTCCGGACCTGCCGCTTTTTTCGGCCGAAGTAACGTCGCATCAGGTTGAAATGTCTCGATGCTGACAGCTAGGTCGTCAAGACAATTTCCCGTTAATTCTCCACTCAAATTTTCTCTATCGATGTTCATCAAAAAGATGTCGACCGGTGCCCCGCAAATTTTGGATACATCTGCCTTGAGTCGCTCAATAATTTCGTCTTCATTCGCGAACCGCGTTTGGGCGAACGAATTGAGGTAAAGCTTCAACGATTTGCTCTCGACCATATGCTCGGAATCGCAGGGAACGACTACGCGCAACATCGCAGCGCGGGGACAACTTTTATCCCCCAACCAGCTGAACTCATAACAATTCCAGACATCCTCACCCATAAAGGGAAGGTCATTCGTATTGAGCCCTATAGTGCTGCGCTGATCGGCGCGAACAATACTCTTTAGCGTGTCGGGACGAGCCCCCTTAACGGGTTGGGTCATCCTCGGCGTGCTGGCCGATATCGAAAATCGCAATAATCGGCACCTTCCATCCTTGTTTGCGTGCGCGTAAGCGTCATCCCTATTCGCTTAGCTGCAGCAAAATCGCGATTACAAACCAATAAGTGGCCAAATCCCCGGCCACCCAACTCTTCCATCATCTCCGCATACTGACAGCCGTTCACGTTCATATCGAATTGATCACTACCACTCGCAATGATGTCGTATTCCAAGGCGCCTCCTTCCGCAAACATCTTCGCGCCGTCAGTCATTCGAGAAAAATCAGGCTGCTTACCGGAATCAATAGAGACTTCACTTTCCCGCGCTCGCCGTTTCAGCGCGTCATTGATCGTGTCCTCGCCTAGCAAGGCTTGAAGATCTTTGATCAAAGGAACCACGTACTCCATCTGAATCTTGACGCGTTCGAAATTCGTTAATTCGGTCATGGATCCCCCTCCATCTCGTCACCTAGGACCTTTGAATTTTATCCTCCACCGCAAGCCGATCGCTTGTCGATGCTGCTTCTGCCAACCGCTTCCGTGTTTCTTCGTAACCCGATTTGTCAATCCTATACCGTGCATAAAAGCATGCGGCGATCAGCCCCGGGACGATGGCCAACGGTGAGTCAACGATTCCCAACCACCAAACAATGTCGACGTCGACTTCGCCAGGGACCGCCTTGTCAGGGAACTCAATCATCTTAAGCGCGACGGCTGCAACGCCATGTCCAAGAGAATTATCGAGCTTCGCGAAGAAGGTCCGAGCGGAATAGAGAATGCCCTCCTGGCGCACCCCATATTTCAATGCATTCTCGTCGGCAATATCCGCTATTGCGGACATCACGCTGATATTAATGATACTGCCCGACGCCGCGGCTAACGCACCAAAAGTCGCAACCGCAGGTAGCAGCATCCATGAACCATTTTCCGGAAAAAAACCCATCAGTCTGAGAATCACGGGCATCGCCGGGAATACGGATAACGTAACCGCAGTCGTCACGATGGTTGCCCGTTTATCAAACCTATTATGAATGCGCGCGGAAAACAGGAACCCTGAGATGTACCCAAAAAACGAACCCATCAGAATCAAATTCCCAATATCCTCGGATCGGAATTCCCAGTAATAGATGTTCATATAGGTGCCCATCCCGCCCCGAATTCCAAGCATCATCGACAACGCGAAAAGAGCGATCATCAGGAAAAGATAATTACGGTTCCCGAACGCTTTAAAAAGATCGCCATAAAATTCACGAAAACCGAACCGTGAAGCCAGTTGGGCCGGTTGCGGCAGATGCGGAATACGATCAAGTGTGAACCATGCCGAGACAAACAGAACGATCGCGATCACAATCGCGATGGTGATCGAGAACGGTTCATAAGCGTCGGGTCGCAAAAAACCGTTTGCCGTTTGTGCGGTGGTCGCAAAGAAGACGGTTGAGTTGATCTTGAAAAATCCGGCGCCACCAATCCAGCCGAAGAAATTGTTGTAGCTCATGATCTTGGTGCGTTCTGTGTATTCCTTTGAGAGCTCACCACCCATCGCTAGATGCGGTACGTGATAGACCGTCATAAAAGTTCGGAGCACGACCGACCAAGCCAAAAACCACCAGAACAAGGAACCGCCAGCGAGCGTTTCTGGCGGGTTGAATACCATCCAGAAACTAACAGCAACAGGGATCGGAGCCAGTAGCATAAATGGGTGTCGACGACCCCACTTCTTTGAGCGAAAACGATCCGACCATGAGCCAATGAGCGGATCCGAAATTGCATCACCGAAAATGGCGAGCGTCGGCACCAATCCTGCAAGAAGAATGTCCAGACCGAGGACCTGGTTGTAAAACAGCATCCCCAAGGCACCGACCGAGTATAAAGAGAGAGTTTCCGCCGTCGACCCGACACCGAATGCCAAGCGGGACTTTGTCGGAACCGTATGAGGATCAATCAGATCACGCGAATCCTGGTTCTGGTCCGTCATCCGTATTTCTCCCGAGCAACGCCGAACTTTGGCAGAAACTTGGAGCGCGTGAAACAGTCGCTAGTCTATTTATGCTTTCGCAAGCAAAGAGGAACCAACGCTCTCCAGGGGGCGCGTATCGTACGGACGCGCCCGACCTAAGCCTAGTCGGATAGTAGACCGGACCAACCGCGACGATCGATCTGGTATATACATATATGCAACAAATGCTTGTTTTCTACGCGCGCTTTGTCACACTCCGCTTTGTCGCCCTGTTGCGCTTTATTTCGAAACACCGTAATAAGATTTTACTCTGCCGGAGTATTTCCCTGATGCGGATAATCAATCCTCCTGTTGTTCTGATTGGCACAATGACCCTTTCGGCGTGCGATGGTGGCGAATGATGTGCCGATCTGCCCACACTACCCTTCTTGCGCTCATGCTCTTGAGTGGGGTTGTGGTCCAGTCGGCCACGCTATCTGAAGTACAAAGCCAAGTTTTCGATGCCTCGTGCACCGGTTGTCACAGCGGCAGTTCTCCGTCACAGGGGCTAAATTTGAGTGAAGGCGCGGCGTACGGCAATACCGTGAATGTCCCGAGTACTGAGGTACCTTCACTCAACCTCGTTGAACCGGGTGACGCCGACAATAGCTATCTTATGCAGAAGCTCGAAGGCACGGCTCAAAGTGGCGTGAGGATGCCCTATGGTGGTCCTTACTTGAGCTCGACGTTACAGCAACTCGTTCGCGACTGGATCGATGCGGGTGCACAAAACGACCCGGCTGATGCAGACGGGGACGGCATCGAGGACGACTCTGATAATTGTGCTTCGGTGGCCAATGCAGACCAGCTGGATACTGATTCAGATGGACTCGGCAATGCGTGCGATGACGACGATGATGGGGATGGTGTCGAGGACGACTCTGATAATTGTGCTTCGGTGGCTAATGCAAACCAGCTAGATACTGATTCAGATGGACTCGGCAATTCGTGCGATACCGATGACGATGGGGATGGCGTCGCTGATACCACGGATGCGTTCCCGTTGGATTCAGCGGAAACCACCGACACCGATGGCGACGGTACCGGCAATAACGAGGATACCGATGACGATGGCGATACCATCTTAGACACCGCCGATGTCTTCCCACTTATTAGTATTGGTGACGAGACCGACACCG
>Ga0209752_1000279_pt1 | contig 25185 bp, 26 predicted proteins | sample METZYME_3_250m_FD_187548 | JGI IMG/M metagenome (GOLD analysis project Ga0209752, IMG submission 187548) | Marine microbial communities from oxygen minimum zone in mesopelagic equatorial Pacific - METZYME_3_250m (SPAdes) (version 2) | ecosystem: Environmental > Aquatic > Marine > Oceanic...
ATATCAAGGGCATGAATGATTACAAGGGCTGGCCAGCTTACTGTCGATCAAAACTGTGCAATATTATGTTTACTTATGAATGTCACCGGCGCTATGAACATACCAATGTTACTTTTAATTGCCTGCATCCCGGTTTTGTGAATTCCAATTTTGGCAATAACAATTCCGGGATGGCAAAAAAAATGCTGGAATTCGCCAAAACCATTTTTGCAGTCGATGTTGTAGCAGGAGCGAGCACCAGTATCTACCTGGCATCATCAGAGGATGTACAAGGCGTCAGCGGGGCATACTTTGTAAAATGCAGGCCGGAAAAAAGTTCAGATTTTTCCCTGATTGAAAATGATCAGAATCGATTGTGGGAAATCAGCGAGGGAATGATGTCTTTCCTGGAATTCAATTAAGTTATGCAGATAAAGGAGCAGCAATGTCGACTTCAGTAACATTAAAAACTATTCAGTCTTATAAAGATAAGATTGATAAAGAAGACAAAATAAAAATCGCCAGAAACGCAGCAATGAGAAATGAAGTAACAGAGTTGGCTATGGATTGGGAACATTTTCGGAAAATTGACCATTCTTTTTCAGATGTTATTAAGGGTGAAATGCCGGCTACGAATCAAAAATCAAGCGGCCGGTGCTGGGGCTTTGCTGGACTGAACCTGTTTCGCATTTACCTGGGGCGCAAGCATAAACTGAAAGATTTTCAATTTTCCCAGAGCTATTTCATGTTCTGGGATAAGCTGGAAAAAGCCAATTATTTTCTGGAATCCATATTGAAAACAGTTGATCAGGAATGGAATAGCCGTCTGGTTATGCACCTGCTTGCTGATCCGATCCAGGATGGCGGCCAATGGGACATGTGGGTCAATCTCATAAATAAATACGGTGTGGTCCCTCAATCAGAAATGCCGGAATCTTTTCAATCCAGCAAATCCAGGCGGATGAACCGCATGATCACCCGTAAACTTCGGGAAAACGCCAAACAACTTCGTGATCTAAAACAGGGAGGCGCAGGTAATGATGAACTGCAGGTGTTGAAAATAAAAATGCTGGAAGTTGTATTTCGCCTCCTGGTGGTTCATCTCGGCACACCGCCAGCATCCTTTAACTGGCAGGTCCGTGATAAGGATAAAAATTTTCATCGTTTTGAAAATCTGTCTCCGGTCTCCTTTTACAAGGATCATGTGGAACTGGACCTGAATGATTATGTCTGCCTGATAAATTGTCCAATGTCTGATAAGCAATACAATCAAGTTTACACTGTTGAATTTTTAGGAAATGTGATGGAAGGATTGCCGATCCGTTATTTGAATGTTGAAAGCGATGTCATGAAGAAGGCTGCAGTCAAAGCAATAAAAAATGATGATCCAGTTTGGTTTGGCTGTGACGTAAGCAAACATTTCCACCGGGGTCTGGGTGTCATGGATATGGGTCTTTTTGATTTTAACCTGTTCTATGGAACAGAATTTGGGCTGGATAAAGCCTCTCGTCTGGAATATGGGGACAGTCAAATGACCCATGCCATGTTATTTACCGGTGTCGACCTGGGTCCCAATGGAAACCCGACAAAATGGCGGGTGGAAAACAGCTGGGGAGATAAGGCCGGGGATAAAGGATATCATATTATGACGGATGATTGGTTTGATGAATACAATTACGAAGTGGTGGTTCATAAATCCTGTCTGGATGATAAATTGGCTGAATTGTATGAAACTGCGGAAGCTGTTCCGCTGAAACCATGGGACCCAATGGGAGCGCTGGCTCGCTAATTGAGATACAATTTTTCCATTCCTAATTATTGAAAGTTTTGTCATCCATATTTTAAATATAATCATGAAAGAAGAAATGATTATTTGCTATCTGGATAAAAAATTGATAGAAAAATTTTCAAAGGAGATAGTAAAGAGTAAATCTTAATTTTTACTTTATTCTCTCAATTGGTTTTTAATTACAAGACTAGCATCATGAAAAGAACAACAAAAATATTAAATGCATTTGTAACGATTTTATTATTAACAATGTTCTTGTCCTGTGCAACCTTCAAATCCTTTTTAGAGGCTGATACCGGATATACAGGTGATTATGAATTTCTTGTCAAAGACACCCCTGATGGTGATTATACTGGTACAATGACTATCAAAAAAGGAGACAATGGTTATGAGGGCAAGTTATTTACAGAGGGCACAGATTATGAAATTTTTAACCTGCAAATTGAAAATAATGAAATGACAGGCAACTTTACTTTTCAGTATATGGACCTGTTTTTTGAGGCGAAGTTTACCGGTGACAATATTGCCGGTTTTATCTTTGCTGATGGTCAGAGTTTTGAATTAACTGGTACAAAGGTGAAATAGTTTCTCGTCGGTTGATGGTAGTATTTAAGTTGTTGTTTTACTGTCGGTGAAGGGTGTCTTTTCGTAAGTATCTTTTTCTTTTTGATATCGATGGTACGCTGATCTCTCCCGGAGGCGTGTCGCGAGGCCTATTGGCTAAGGCAGTAACAGAAAAGACAGGTGAAAAAGTACACCTGGGATATAATGATGTTGCCGGATATACGGATCGCAGTATTGTGAGAAATGCCCTGCTTAAACTGAACCAGACAATTACTGCTGACCTATTGGATAGCATTTTTCAATATTACGTTTCACTTATGAAGTCTGAGTTTATGGTCTCAAAAGACCCTTTTGTCTATCAGGATTGTGTCGATTTTTTGGATAAAGTGCAAAATGCAGGACACGCTGTGTGTCTGCTTACAGGGAATATGAAGGCTGTAGCACGTATAAAGCTTGAAAAGTTTGATCTCTGGAGACGATTTGATTTTGGCGTATTCGCGGAAGATACAGAGGATAAACTGGCCATGCCCCGCTTGGCGAAAAAACGAGCCTGGGAAGTATGGAAAGAAACCTTTACAGAAAGTCATATGGTAGTCGTTGGTGATACGGTCCAGGATGCAGAAGCAGGAATAAAAAATGGCTGTAAGACGGTGATCGTTTGCAGAAAAAGGGAAAAGTGGGATGATATAAATAAAATGGGTCCAGAATGGCTTGGGCATTGCATGGACACAATAGATCTTGCCGATCTGGTTTAATATTATAAGATAGACGCAATGGCCGCATGCCACTGTTTTATTTTTTTATCTACGTTATTTTTAGATGGATAAAATATTTTGTCCGATTTAAAGGCTGAATAGTCCTGATCGGGATTCAATAATCTGTATACACCATAGGCGGTGCGGTCTCTCATCGCTGAATGCTCCACGGGGACCATTACTAAATCGGCAATAAACTGCAAAAGAGAATCTCTGGCGCCGCCTCCACTGGCAGTTAATTTTGCAGGCCTCGATTTTATGATAGGTTCAAGAGACCTTATTATGTCATATACTAAAAACCCAATGGATTCCATCGCTGCTCTAATCACAGCATTATGGTCTCGTTTATCCAATTCCCAGTATATATCATCAAATCCGCCACTCCAGTAAGGCGCTGCCAACCCGGAAAAACCAGGTACAAATATTCCACTCGTTGAATGATCGCTGCAGCGCCGGTCCCAATGCATGTTATGGTGTTCTATATCCAGTACTTTTTCCAAATGGTAAAAAATTGAATTGCCGGAGTTGATGGTACCTTCCACCATATTGAGCCGCTGACAGTCATCTGAAAATAATACACTGGAGATCAGTCCCGGCACAATATTTGGTTCTGCGCCTGTATTATACTGTATACTGGCTGATGTGCCAAAATTGGAAGCCATGCTGCCAGGTTTTAATCCCGCCTGGCCGATCAGGGCGGCCTGCTGATCTCCCATAACACACCTTAAGGGGATTTTTGTATTAAGCATGCTTCCGAAGTTATAACCTGTGGTCACCAGCCTGGGTAATGCCGATAAGGGCACTCCAAAAAGATCCAGGCAGTCCGGGGACCATGATCGTGTCTTCAGATTGAAAAGTTGTGATCTCCCGGCAATGGATTCATCAATGGCTGCCTTTCCGGTTAAAGCGTGAGTCAAATAGGCGCTTAAGGGCCCAAAAATAACTTCATTTGATTTAATTTTTTTTGCCAGGTGCTTATTGTTGCGAATCATATATAAAAACTTTGGTCCGCCAAAATGGCCGCTTAAAGGTGTCCCGGTAATATCCCAGATCCATTCTTGGTGCTGAGAAAATTCATCAACAATGCCGTGTGCCCGGCTGTCCTGCCAACTAAGGGCAGGGGTAAGCGGTTCAAGAGTTTTTTTATCCCAGAATAAAAACGTAGACCGCTGGACGGCCATACCGGCACCTGCAATTAACTGTCCATCAGCTGCAGTTATCATATCATGGAATAATTTTATACACGCGTTTAATATTGTTTGGCTGTCACATTCAACATGGAATGGTTCTGGTTTTGATAAGGAGTGTTTAATCTTACTGGTGTGAATGACCCTGCCCTGTGAATCAAATAAAAAGGCTTTTGTAGAGGATGTTCCCTGATCGATGACAATATAATTAGACGAAGCAGACATGGAAAAATCTAGTTCAGTTGTCTTATTGGTGCCACAACCAAAGCCAATAAACCGCAAAGGGCCGCCCCGACGCCGATTGCAAAGAACAACAGTTTTACAGAAATAATTGCACTAATTATGCCCACAAGGGCAGAGGATATCGCTGTGGTACCTACCACACCAAGATGGACCACCGCAAACAGTCTGCCGTGATATTTGTTAGGTGTATGCGCCTGGATTATTGATGTACGGCTAACCATGATCAGAGGAATACCAATACCATGCAAAAAGAGCATGACCATAACTATTTCAACAGATGGAGCCCAATAGAAAAAAGAATAAGTAATACCGTCTAAACATAGCCCGATCCCCCAAATAGCACCCTTGGTGAATTTTTTGCTGAATTTGGAAACAATAAAAGACCCCAGCAGTGCACCGCTGGCCATACAGCCCTCAGCAAATGCAAAATCTGATGCACTGCCATGGAAAATATGTTTTATCAACACAGGCAGGCCTACAATGGCCGGGCCCATAATAAACAGATTATTTATAAAGGTAATGATTATCATCCAAAACAGTGGTTTTTGTTCTGCCAAATAGGAAAGTCCATCTTTTAATTCCTGCCAATGGTTGTGTTCTTCTAGTTGGGTCAGGCGCGCTGGTCTCCTGAGAAAGAACAATAGAAAAATGGCAGCGATAAATGATGTGCTGTCGATAATAAAAAGATTTGGGAGAGAAGAAATTGAGAGCAACACACCAGCAAAAAATGGACCCAGCATCCAAGCCAATTGTCCGGAAGTTGCCAGCAGAGCATTGACACGAACCAACCGTTTTTTCGGGAATAACATGGGAATAAAGGAATTGAAAGCAGGTTGGAACAGGGTATTAAAACAACTCCTTAAGAAAGCCAGTCCACCAACCAATAATATATTTTTATATCCAAACCACAGAGAAAAAGGGATCAATAAAACAGTTAATGCCTGTCCTGCGCTGGCTATCATCATCAGCCATAGCCGGTTCAATTTATCAGCCATGACACCCGCATAAAGTCCAAATATCAATGCTGGCAGATAAGCGCTCATAGCAACTAATCCTGTCATTGTAGAAGAATTGGTCATATCCAGCACGAGCCAGAGCAGGGCCAGTTGATATACTGCGTCCCCTGCAGCAGAAATAATCTGAGCGGACCACAATAAGGATAAATTTCGTTTGTTAAGATTCACAGTCATAAATAAATAAGTATAGAAATTAATCCCAAAACATTTTTCACAATTGTTTTATCCTTTTAAATTCCATCCTGATTTAACACCAAAATATTTATCTGGGAGGATATATATGACCTATATTATTTGCGAACCATGTGTTGGAACCTGTGATACAGCCTGTGTTGATGTTTGTCCGGTAGATTGTATTCATGGCCCGGAAGATAAAACTGGTGCTGGAGAAGAAGCCAAGGTAGAAGGATTCGACCCCGAAGGGAAACAATTGTATATTGATCCTGAAGAATGTATTGATTGCGGTGCCTGTGAACCGGAATGCCCGGTAGAAGCTATCTTTGAAGAAAGTGAAGTCCCAGATGAATGGAATAACTTTACAAAAATTAATTATGAGTGGTTTGGCCAAGAATACACTGGTTAATATCAAACTATCATACTCCAAATCTAGAACGGCTGCAATTCTGCAGCCGTTTTTTTTGCTGATACCTTCATGACAAAAGAAAACGTAATTAAACTGTTAAGCACAGTGAGTTATCCTGGTTTCAATCGGGATATTGTTTCGTTTGGGATGATCAAAGATGTAATCATTGATGGTCAAACAGTAACCATAGAATTACATATCACCTCCCAAAATGAAAAAAAGAAAGAAGCCGTTAGGGAAGCCGTTAAGAAAAAGTTAGCTGGGACATTTAAAACAGTAAATATCCATGTTTCTGCGGATGCCCCACAGCAGAAAGCACCTCTCTCTCCGCAGGAACCTCCGCCTGTGCGGGTTCTGGAAAATGTGAAGCATGTTGTCGCTGTGGCCAGTGGTAAGGGAGGCGTTGGAAAATCTACCATTGCGGCAAATCTGGCATGTGCCTTTCGCCATCAAGGTAAAAAAGTAGGTTTGCTGGATCTCGATATTTACGGACCTTCGCTACCGATCATACTGGGGTTTAATGAACAGCCGAAGATGACCGCAGATAAAAAACTCGTGCCCCTGCAGCGCTATGGTATGGAGGTAATGAGTTTTGGCTTCATCAGCGGTAATGATACACCAACAATCTGGCGTGGCCCTCTTGTTGCCCGTATGACCGAGCAGTTCTTCCAGGATGTTCAGTGGGGCGATCTGGACGTAATGATTCTTGATCTTCCGCCGGGCACAGGTGATGTGCAATTAACACTTACGCAAAAACTCAAAATGACCGGGGCTGTTATTGTTACTACGCCGCAGGACATTGCCCTGGCAGATGTCCGCAAGGGTGCCGATATGTTTAAGAAAGTAAATACGCCTATCCTGGGAGTGATAGAAAACATGTCTGGGTATATTCTTGACGGGCAATTATCTGATTATTTATCATCATCCATGGTTATCAACGGACAGGATATTCCAGTAAATGAAGATGGTTCATTCAATCTTAAACTGGATCTTTTTAAAACAGGAGGCGGGAAAAAAGAAAGTGAAAGACTTGGTGTCCCGCTGCTGGGGCAGATTCCTATTTCGCCGCTTATTATGGCTGCAACGGATGAAGGAATACCCATCGTTGAGAAAGAGCCAGAATCTTCCGTGTCACGCATTTACAGAACGATCGCGGAATCACTAAGTGCTTCCTTGGGTTGATTCATGGCAAAGACCCGAAATTATTCGACCCATTTTACTTATAGAACGAGTCAATTCATGGACGGCTGATGCCGGTTGTATTCAGAAATCTCTAGCGGTAACTTCGCCCGCTTTTTTCTGTTTATCATGACACAATCACTCCGGGACAAAGTTCTACAAGGTCATATTCCTGCTCACATCGCCATTATCATGGATGGCAATGGCCGTTGGGCTAAATCTAAAAAGTTGCCGCGCCTTGCAGGCCATAAGGAAGGAATCAATTCCGTTCGCGAAATCACCCGGGTTTGCGGTGAAATAGGCGTAAAACATTTAACCCTGTATACTTTTTCTACAGAGAATTGGAACCGCCCGGAAGCTGAGGTGGGCGCCCTAATGAAACTGTTATTGAATACCATTAATATTGAAGTAAAAGAACTCCATAAAAATAATGTTCGCTTTACTACCATTGGCAATTTGAGTCAGTTGCCTGAATCAACTCGAACAGGTATTAAAAATGGTGTAGAGCTAACTGAGGACAACTCCGGTTTAAATCTCTGTCTGGCATTGAGCTATGGAAGCCGGCAGGAAATAGTAGAAGCTGCGTGTTCCATCGCCAAACAGGCTGCAGAGGGAATGATAGATGTGAGAGATATTAACGAAACTGTTTTTAGCCGGAAATTATTCACGTCGTCAATGCCCGATCCGGAATTACTGATCCGTACCAGCGGCGAAAACAGACTAAGTAATTTTCTGCTCTGGCAGATTGCCTATTCGGAAATTTATTTGACTGAAACTTTTTGGCCGGAGTTTCGTGAAAGGGAACTCATGGAAGCAGTTTTAAATTATCAATCCCGTGAAAGACGCTTTGGTAAAGTAAGCGAACAGGTGTCTCCTTGAAGTCACTTAAAAGTATTTTAACAGTATTGCTTTTTTTAGGCTTTATGACTGCCCAGCAAAATCAGGAAATCAAATTGCTGGAAGTAAGTGTTGAAGGTAATATTTTGACGTCTGAGAATACAATCCTTTTTACCTCAGGTTTACGAAAAGGGCTGACAATTACGGCCACAGAATTCCAAAGAGCAATCAAGCGGCTTTGGAACTTGGGGTTATTCCAGAATATTCAGCTCAGATATGATGATGAATCGCCTGAAGGACTTACTATCACGATTATCGTCGAAGAAAATCCGATTCTGGGGGCACTTCGTTTTGAGGGTAATAAAAAAATCAAGAATAAAAAATTTGATGAGGAACTAGACTTGACACAGGGGCAGCGCATACGGCCCAATACTCTACATGAAACCTCTAAAAAAATAAAACAACTTTATGCAGAAAAAGGCTATCTCCAGGCTGATGTTTCAACAAGACTGATCAAACCGGAAGAAACGTCCACGCTGTATGGGGGCAAAGCTAAGGATCTGGTGAAAGATGTGATCTTTACCATTGAGGAAAATGGAAAAGTCAAAATTGGCAATATTATTTTTGAAGGTAATCATGCTTTCACAGATCTTCGTCTGCGCTTCAAAATGAAAGAAACAAAACGGCAGCGGTGGTACCTGTTCTGGAGAAGCACCTTTGATGAAAAAAAATATAATGAGGACCTTGACCAGATACAGACCTTCTACCGGAATAAAGGCTACCGGGATTTCAAGATTCTCAAGGACACAATACAATTCAACCCTGACCGGCGTCGTCTGGATCTCGTTGTTAGCGTTGATGAAGGTCCCCAATATAAATATCGCAATTTCACCTGGGAAGGATACACCCTTTTTAATAAACAGGTTTTAAGCCGCGCACTCGCCATTCAGAAGGGTGACCGTTACAGTGAAGAAGATTTTAATCTGGCTGTATTTGACCGTGTGCAGGGGCTTTATATGGACCGGGGGTATATCTGGAGCCGCATTGAACCTAAAATCACTCCTGTGGGTGAGGATTCACTGGATGTACATTTTATGATTACCGAAAACCATAAAGTGTATGTTAATCACATTGTGATCCGGGGGAATACCCGTACCAGGGAAAATGTTATTCGTCGTCAGTTGAGAATTTTCCCAGGTGATGTTTTCAATCGTGATCGCTTGATCCGCAGCCAACGCGAAGTATGGCTGCTCAATTTTTTCTCGAATGTGGTTCCGGACGTTGCTCAGGTGGATGAAGATCATGTAGATATCGAAATCACGGTGGAAGAGAAACCCGCAGGTCAGGCCAATGCAAATATGGGTTTTACCCAGACGTATGGTGTTATGGGCGGTGGCGGCCTGGCATTGCCCAACTTCCGGGGTAAAGGCCAAAGCCTGAATGTGAGTTTTAATGTTGGCACCAATTACAGCGTATACGGCACCACAGCACCTTCTAAATATGAGTCAGCGAGCCTAAGTTTTACGGACCCCATGGTCAACGATACGAAAAATCTGCTGGGGGCATCAATTTTTTATACATTCCGCGGCAGTTCGTCCATGTATTATTCTCCCTTGAATTTCACCCTGGCGGGCGGAGCTTTAACCTGGGGGCGGATTTTCAAGTGGCCCGATGATTTTTTTCGTGGTACCTGGTCTTTCCAGATTGTCCGCAAGATGTATGAAGGCAGCGAGGCTGATTTAGAACGCTATACAGGCGGTATGCAGCAGACAGATGGGATAAATATTACCCAGACCATTCGCCGGGACAGCCGTGACCGGCCGGAGTTCACGACTCTTGGATCGGTGTTTTCGCTGAAATCGACATTGGCGGGCGGATTCCTGGGCGGCAATGAAGATTTTCATAAACACATATTGAATCTGGAATATTATACACCTACATTCTGGAAATTTGTCTTAAGGAGTTCTCTCAAATTGGGAATCGTTAAGCCTCTTCCTTCCTATGATGAAGAGCGCTCAATCATTCCTTTTGATGAACGATTCATAATGGGCGGGAATGGGATCCCTTACGGGAATCCCTTGCGCGGCTACGATGACAACAGAGTGGGGCCATTAACCAGTTCAGGGAGTCCAATCGGCGGTGATGCCATGGTAAAGATCAATACTGAATTCAGGGTTCCTTTTTCGGAAAATCCCGTAGTTTATGGCTTGGTTTTTGCGGAGATGGGCAATGTTTGGTCCTCACCGTATTTGATGGAAAGATTTGATGTTCCCCGCCAGGGCCCGCTGGATTTGAAACGCTCTGCTGGTGCCGGGATACGTTTTTTTATGCCTATGATCGGAATGCTGGGTTTTGATATTGGTTACGGTTTTGATCATGTGGAAAATGGTGAAAGAGTCGGTCAGTGGAAAACCACAATTACATTTGGGCAACAATTTTGAAAAATAAGGAGAACACAGTGAAAGCATCCTTTCGAACAATACTTTTTTTATTAACCTTTTTCAGCCTGGCAGGGACAGCGAAGGCCCAGCTAAAAATTGGCTATATTCTTTCCGAGAGGATACGAACCGAATATGATGAATTCAAGGAAGCAGAATCACAGCTGCAATTGGAATACAGAAAGGTTCAGTATGAATTTGACCAGATGGTATTAAAAATGGACAGTCTGAAACAGGAATATGAAGTAAAACGACTCATGGCTCTGGACAAAGGTGCAAGTATCAGACAGGAAATTGAACAGATGGAACGACAGGCTCAAACGTATCAAGCAGAGAAGATTGGCCCCCAGGGTGAGCTAATGCGCAAACAGGCACAGCTGGAATACGATATACTTGGAAAAGTTAAAAAAGCAGTTGACAAGGTTGCCATAGCCGGCGGGTATGATTATATCATTGATGCTTCAGTTGGATTGCTGTATTTCAAACCAAAGTTTGACCTTACGGATGACGTTTTACATGAATTGGGGAACCTGGGTTCCGAAAAATAAATAGCCTTGGAATTTACCCTTAGGGAAATTGCTGCCCGTGTAGGGGGAGATATTTCTGGCAACCCCGACTTGGTGATAACAGGTGTCTCAGAAATTCAAAACAGTGCTCCTGGAACCATTACCTTCATGGGGAATATGCAATATAAGAAATATATATCTGATACAACCGCTTCAGCTATTTTCGTGAGCGACCCTGATCATTTGTCCGGGAAAAATGGTATTATTGTAGAGAATCCGCAATTGGCCATTGCCAAAACGCTGAGGCTGTTTCATCCTGAACCAGAAGTAAATAAGACTGTTCGGAAGGGAGCAAACATTCATCCGGATTCTAAAATTGGCGAAAATGTAATGATTGAGCCTGGGGCGATCATTGAAAATGATGCAATTATCGGCCGGGAATCATGGATAGGATCCAATGTGTATATTGGACCAGATGTAATTATCGGCGAGCATTGCCGGCTATACCCCAATGTTACCGTTTACCGTGAAATTGAAATCGGTAATCGTGTAATTATCCACAGTGGAACCGTTATCGGCTGTGATGGTTTTGGATTTGTTCCCGGGGAAAATATCCATGAAAAAATTCCCCAGACAGGAAATGTGGTTATTGGTGATGATGTGGAAATTGGTTCTAATACAGCCATTGATCGAGCAACAATTGGATCTACAAAAATAGGTGATATGACCAAAATTGATAATCTGGTTCATATAGGTCATAATGTCAATATTGGCAAAGGATGTCTTATTACTGCGCAGGTTGGGATTGCAGGAAGTGTTACCATCGGCAGTTATTGTACATTTGGCGGTCAGGCAGGGGTTGTCCCCCATGTAACCATTGGTGACAAATCTACATTTGCGGCTAAATCCGGTATCACAAAATCCATGGCAGGCGGTAAAATATATGCAGGCTATCCTGCCCGGGAAATCCGTGACCATCATAAAAGAGAGGCTCTCATTGCTGAAATAAGCCGCATGCGCCAAAAACTGGATCAATTGTTAAATGCACGAAAAGAAGATTAAATTCAGGATATGGTACGGAATCAAAGAACCATACGGTCATCCTCTTCCTGCAAAGGCGTGGGTCTGCATACCGGAGTAGAGACATCGATCACATTTCACCCCGCTCCTGAAAACTTTGGTATCAGATTCATCCGGTCTGATATTCCGGGCTGCCCGGAGATCAGGGCAGACATTAATCATGTTGTAGACATTTCCAGAGGAACTACCATTGAAGAAAATGACGTTCGCATCCATACTGTAGAACATGCACTGGCGGCGGTCAGCGGTTTACGACTGGATAATGTATTGATTGAACTTACCGGTAAAGAAACACCGGTGATGGACGGCAGCGCCAAAGACTTTGTGGATGTACTTTTAAGGTCTGGGATTAAGGAGCAAAATCAGAAACGGCGTCTTCTGGAAATCACCCGCGTTGTAAATTATACAGATCCCTATCGTGATATTGATATCCATGTTATTCCCTCGGACAGGTTTCGAATCACATTTATGGTAGAGTATCCATTGCCGGCCTTGGGGACACAATATGAAGCAATTTATAATATGGAGGAAGATTTTGTTGTGGAAGTGGCACCGGCCCGAACCTTCTGCTTTTTAAGTGAAGTGGAAATGTTGAAAGAGTCCGGATTGATCAAAGGTGGCGATTTGGATAATGCGCTTGTAATCATAGATAAAGATATCGATAATAATGAGATCACTCGCCTGAAAAGATTATTTGGGATTGAACACAATATATTAAATGGCAGCAACGGTATTTTAAACGGAAAGGTCCTGCGATATAAAAACGAGCCAGTACGACATAAAACCCTGGATCTTATCGGGGACTTGGCTTTGCTTGGTGTGCCCATCCAGGGCCACGTAACGGCTGCCCGCGCCGGTCACGCCAGCAATGTGGAATTTGTGAAAAAATTAAAGCGGGAATACAGCAAAGAATTAACAGAACTTATGAGTACTGTTTACGCATGAATGATTTTAAAGAGAAAACAGAATTTGATCTTCATGAAATAATACAAATTCTGCCCCACCGCTATCCTTTTTTGCTCATTGATAAAATTGAAGTACTAACACCTGGAGAATCGGTTACAGCCATAAAAAATATCACCGTTAATGAGCCGTACTTTCAGGGCCACTTTCCAGGACAACCAATCATGCCCGCTGTGTTTTCGCTGGAATGTATTGCCCAGGCAGGAGCATTTTTACTGCTGAATACTTTAGAGGATCCGCTAAAGAAAAATGCTTTTATTTCTGCGATTGATGGAGCGCGTTTTCGCAAACCCGTTGTACCGGGAGATCAGATGAGAATTGAAGTGGTGATTGCAAAACGGAAGCTGAATATCTGCAGGTTCCAGGGGAGTTGCTTTGTAGATAATACCTTAGTAGCGGGAGGTTTGGTTTCTGCGAATATTGTCGATCGGGCCGGAGCCTGATATTTCCAGCCCAATCCACCCAACGGCTCTTGTAAACCCCAATGCAGAGTTAGGGACAAATGTTACTATTGGTCCGTACAGTATAATTGAATCTGACGTAATAATTGGCAATGACACTCATGTGGGCAACCATGTTACAATTTGTTCGGGAACCACAATTGGGGAGTCCTGCAGTATATTTCATAATTGTTCTATTGGAGAAATACCCCAGGATTTAAAATTTACCGGCGAAAACACCGTAACCAGAATCGGAAATAACACAACTGTTCGCGAATATGTGACTATTAATCGAGGTACAAAGGCCTTGGGGGAAACAATTGTAGGCTCCCATTGTTTACTCATGGCATATGTACACGTTGCCCATGATTGTATATTGGGTAACCATGTGATTCTGTCAAACATGGCGACTATGGGCGGGCATGTCACCATAGGTGACTGGGCCTCATTAGGGGGTGGTGTCCTGATACATCAGTTTTGCAGGATAGGTGAACATGTTTTTGTTGGTGCTGGGTTCAAGGTTACACAGGATGTGCCCCCATTTATTTTAGTTGCTAATGAACCATTGTCCTTTGGAGGGATCAATCGTGTTGGTCTGAAGCGCAGGGGATTCTCCTCTGAAGATAAAAAAATCATAAAAGAGATTTATACCATCTATTTTCGTTCCGGGTCGAATCGTAATCAGGCACTTGAAAAAATTAAGTCTGAACTGGAACCCTCCAATTACCGAGATCGCATATTGGAATTTATCCGTTCTTCCGAGCGGGGAATTATCTGACCAATAAAAATGAAAATTATTTTGCTTATAATATTCCTGACTGGAATACTCACGGGGCAAAATGTCGATTTTCGATTTGATCCCGATTCAGAGTCGCAAGCCAAAACAGTCACATCTTATTCCTCTTTCTGGCTAAGCAGGACACCATCTTTTAGTCCATTCGGGGCGAAACGCCTGTTAGTTAGTGCTGGTTATTCAGCACCCTTTAAACGATTAGACGGTGAAACATGGATCCTGCCGGATGCGGACCTGGCTGTAAAGGTCACAAACAATCTTGCATTATCTGGAAAAGTATATGGCTTTTCGACGGAGAAAGATCAACCCCAGGTGGTGGGAGCTGGTATCCAGTATTTTTTCGGGAATGAAGAAGAAAAGAACTGGGTTTTTACTGTTCAGCGAGCAGATTTAAAAGGACTCTATAGTTTTCGAATCAAATCATTTACTTTTGATATAAGAAAATGGATGCCGTGGTCAATTATTTTAATCCGCATTGGAGCAGGATCAAACTATTATAAGGAGTCTACGAATAAAGCTACAGGGCTGATTCCTGCCAGAATGGAGGGGCAGACCAATTATATTGCTGCGGATGCAATGCTGGATATTTTCGGCATCACGGGAGGATTAGGGCTCAAGTTTCATCCGGATCGAACCTTTCTATCCTTTTTTCTCCAGAAGGGTATTTAACGTGCCGAAACAGATTTCAATTCTTGGATCTACAGGTTCAATCGGCGTAAATGCGTTAAAAGTTGCGGATCATCTTGCCGGTGAATTGAAGGTTGTTTATTTATCTGCTCATTCCAATAGTGCACGGCTCATTGAGCAGGCAGAAAAATTCAACCCCAAAGCGATAGCTATCGTTGACCCAGACGCTTATCAAAAAGTAAAAAATACATTGGGTGCCAAGAAGATTGAAATTTTAAAAGGAAGAGAGGGGCTTCTTAACCTTGCTTCGCGTGATGATGTTGATATTATGCTCAATGGTCTGGTGGGCGCAGGGGGAATGGAACCAACCCTGAACGCCATTGACGCCGGGGTTGATGTAGCTCTTTCCAATAAAGAAAGTCTGGTAATGGCAGGTGATATCATTTACCGCGCCATGGAGAGAACCGGCGCAAAATTATTCCCAGTTGATAGCGAACATTCCGCTATCTGGCAATGTATGGCAGGCGAGAATGTAAATGACATCCGCAGTCTGATACTTACAGGTAGCGGGGGGCCATTTCGCAATAGACCGCTGAACACGTTTCAGGATATTTCTGTAGAGGAGGCGCTGAATCATCCTAACTGGGATATGGGAAAAAAGATCACCATCGATAGTGCCACCATGATGAATAAAGGCTTGGAAGTCATTGAAGCGTTCTGGCTCTTTAGTTTTAACCATGATAAGATCAAGATAGTTATACATCCTCAGTCTATTATTCATTCCATGATCGAACTGAAGGACGGTGCTGTCAAAGCTCAATTGGGTGTTCCGGATATGAAAGTTCCCATACAGTATGCATTGACATATCCAAGACATTTACCGGCACCCTGGGAACAACTGGATTTTTTTGCCTGTGGTGATTTAACGTTCCAGGAACCGGATCTGGAGAGGTTCCCCTGCATATCTCTGGCTTTCGAAGCCTTAAAAAACCTGGGGACAACCCCAGCCGCGCTGAACCTGTCCAATGATTATGCGGTTCAGCGTTTTTTAGATAAGAAAATAAGATTCACGGATATTCCAAGAATAAATGAAATGATAATGAATTCGCATAATTGGATAGAGCACCCCACTCTTGAAGATTTAAAAAATTTGGATGGCTGGGTTTATAAAACCGTATTTAACTTCCACTGATTCGGAACATGGACGGTTTCTAATTGTTAACTGATAAATTGAATTACATTATATGACATTTCTTTGGGCAACAATATTCGTACTGGGTGTTTTGATTTTTGTTCACGAACTGGGGCATTTTATCGCAGCCCGGTCCGTGGGGGTTCGTGTTGACAGATTTTCCATCGGCTTCCCCCCAAGATTTATTTCCATAACATCTATTCCCGATGGCTGGAATTTTCGGATTTATTTCTATAAAAATGAAGGTGGGAAACTGGTTTGGAGTCCAGTTTTTGAAAGTCAAATTCAACGCCCAGGCCGGACAGATTCAGGGACAGAATATGTTCTGGCGTTGATTCCCTTGGGCGGATATGTAAAAATGGCTGGAATGATTGATGAAAGCCTGGATACCCATATTACTTATGCTCCCGATGAATTTATGTCCAAACCCACGTGGGCAAAAATCTATATTCTTTGTGCCGGCGTCATTATGAATTTAATTACTGCATTTATTATTTTTTCTGGAATCGCCTATGTGCAGGGTACAGCGGATATACTGGACGAACCCGTTGTTTCCGAACTCAGAGCTGATATGCCTGCCCAGGAGGCAGGAATATTGCCCGGGGATAGAATCACCGCAATCGACGGGTCTGCAATAAACACCTGGAAAGAATTGACCAATGCAATCCATAATATTCCCAATACACCCATTTCATTGACCATTGTAAGGGATGAAAGCAAATTTGAATTGTCCCTGACAACCTCTTACATGATTTTACCGAATTCCGGCCGGATAGATACACTGGGAGCAATTGGCATTGTTCCCCAGATTATATACTCGGATATCTTGTGGAGTGAAGCGCTTAATGCAGGTGTTCTGGCGACGTTCAATACTGTTGGCATGATTGTTATGAGCCTGCATATGCTATTTACAGGTGTAGCATCTGTTGCGGATCTTGGCGGGCCCATCATGATCGCTCAACTTGCGGGACAAACAGCGAATGAAGGCTGGATACCGCTTTTGTCGTTCATGGCGCTCATCAGTGTGAATCTTGCTTTTTTGAATATATTTCCTATTCCGGGTTTAGATGGTGGACATATATTTATTTTATTAATAGAAAGTGTTATCCGCAGACCTCTTACCCTGAGGGCCAGAATGGTGATTCAACAGATTGGAATGACCTTCCTGCTCATTTTAATGGTTACAGTCGTATTTAATGATATAACGCGGCTGTTTAATTAATCCGGTCCGCCAGCTCAAGTACTAGAGCACCATATTTTAACTTTAACCAGATTTTAACAGGTATCTGTGCCGGTTTTTCATCTGAAAACCAGATTGATATTTTACCCTTATTCTTGAATTCCTTTTTATCGGTGCGTATAGGCGTTATCTGATTACAGACATAGTTCCCAAATGGAACTGTTATTTTCTGGTGTGAATATGCTAGGACTTTCAATTCAGTTGTCTTCTTACCAGCTACCGTGGAGAGCAAGCTACCGTGCAGATCCGGAATTGTTTTTTGGCGCAGGGAATAAAATAAGGAATAGGGTGATTGACTGCCCGCAGGAATCGGAAGGGTGTCGCCATCGACAATGACCCATCCTTCATCATGATTAAAAAATGAGATAGAATTCTTTTTATAATTTCCTTCCCGAATTCTTTTTTCCACTTTGAGTGTTTCCAACGATTTTATATCCAGCCAGACATCTATTTTATCATCAATGGAGAATAACTTGTCTGTAAAGCCGGTAGTCCAGGCTTTAAAGCGAACATGATAGGCCGGCAAATTCTGGATTGTATCCAATTCGATGACGGTTAATTCTCCTTTACCGGCAGGGATACCTGAGAAGAATGCTTTATAGGTAAGAATCTCGTCAATTCTGAAAGGTGCAGATTGAGCATTGATGAAACAAAAGCTGAACAGAAAAAATAGTATTCTCATGAACGCATTATCTTCAGTTTACCGTGTTTATAAATATAGATGGCAGATCCACGTCCTGAAATAATTCCATCATCGATCAATAAATCTACTTCATGTTTAAATTCTGAATAAATATGATTCGGGTCGGTCATGGGCGGATCCCCGGTACGATTTACGCTGGTTGACGTTATGGGTCCGCCAAATTTTCGAGCCAGTTGCTGACAAAATGGATGATATGGAATTCGTATGCCTAGAGTATTGTATTCCCCTGTAATTGATGAATGAACTATATCTTTGAAAACAGGTACAATAACCGTAGCGGCACCGCCTAGTTTTTTTGAGACCAATATTTTTTCATCTTCAGTTAATTTCATCCAACTTAAGGCAGTGCTCCTGTCCGGCGCCAAGACGCTTAAGGGCGCAGTCCGGCCCTTGATTTGATTTATTTTTTTAATGGCATCACCATTTGCAGCATCGCCCCCGAATCCGTACAATGTATCAGTGGGGTACACAACCACGTTACCCTTTGACAATACATCGCAGACAGCATTGATTGTTTCCGGAGTGTCCGAACTGATTCTTTTCATTTGACAGATATGTTTTATTGGCTATGGGGCAATGTTTTCCAGCGACGGTGAAACCAGAAGTATTGTTCGGGATAATGGTGAATATAGGAGGCAAATATAGATGTATAGGCCTGAGTGATATCTTGTATGCTGCTGCCTTCGGGCTTGACCGATAAGAATTCGATCTGGTATTGCTGTAATCCAGTTTGAATGCAGGTGCCAACAACCATGGGCGCATTTGTTTCTTGATGAAATATAGCAGCGCCTTTCGGTGTGGAAGCCTCTATCCCTAAAAAGTCGACAAAAACACCTTTTCGTCTGGCATCCTGATCGCTGATTAGAACCAGTATTTCCCTGTTTTCCAGAATCTCATACATCCTTTGAAAGGGCTCTTTCCGGAAAATATGCCGGGCGCCGCTGAGTTCTCTTTGCCTCTGGAAGAATTTATTTGCCCCCCTGTTCTTCTGGCGGAGGGCAACTCCCGTAATTGGATAGTTGTTTCTCGCCAGCCAGGCACCCATCATTTCCCAGGGCCCAAAATGTGCTGAAAGAAAAATAACGCCCCGCTTTTCCTTAATGGCTTTGTCCAATACATCCTTGCCAATGATATCATAACGGGCGTTTGCCCAGGTGTGGGGAAAAGCGATAAACTGGATAAGATTATGGGTGAAAAATTGAATGCAGGATGATAATACAGATTCGATCCATAATTTGGACCTGTTGGGAAATACACACTGAATATTTTTTCGAGCCAGATCTTGCCGTATAGACAGGTTGTGATAAATAAACCCGGCAATTTTCTGCGACAACTTTTTCCTGTGTCTTGGGGAGATTCTGGACAAATATTTTTTCAGGCCTCGTAGCAGAAAGTACATAATGATGTCAGATTGTTTCATACTATGAGATAAAATTACAGTATTGATATTTATTTACGGTTCAAGGAATTTGTTTTACCCTTAATTATAATAGTGTGAAATTCGGCATCTATGAAAAGCATTCTACTTTTTGTATTCACGGTTTACTCAGTTATTTATTCTGATGTTGTTTATCGAATCCCTATCCAGGGTACCATTGATCTGGGGCTGCCGCCTTATATTTCACGAGAACTTGCTGAAGCAGAAAAAAACAGAGCCCTGGCGGTCATTTTTGATATTGACACCTTTGGCGGCCGTGTAGACGCTGCCACCCAGATCAAGGACGCCATTTTGGATTCTGATCTACTGACGGTTGCATTTATCAACCGCAGGGCCATATCCGCAGGAGCATTGATCTCCTTATCCTGCGAAAAAATATATATGACCGGAGGTGCTTCCATCGGAGCAGCTACTGCTGTTGATATGTCCGGGAAGAAAGGCAGTGAAAAGGTGATCAGTTTTATGCGGGAGGAAATGGCATCCACTGCTGAAAAAAGAAACAGGAGTACAGCAATTGCCCGGGGTATGGTGGACGAAGAATTAACATTTACCCATATTGTACTGGCTGGAGATTCTATTGCGGTAGATGATCTTGAGGGCCGAAAAGAAGGCAAACTTATATCCATGACTACGCAGCAGGCCTTGAAATACAGGATTGCTGACGGGACAGCAGAAAATATGGATGCACTTTTGGATTCTCTTGGACTCTCAGCCGTCAGTGTGACAGAATCGACAGAAAACTGGTCTGAAGCTGTTGTGCGGTTTTTAACCAATCCTGTTGTGGCCTCCCTGCTGACGACATTTGGATTCCTGGGGATTTTGTTTGAGCTTCAAAGCCCGGGATGGGGAATTCCAGGCTTTGTTGGCCTCACCTGTCTGATCCTTTCTTTGGGGGCGTCTTATATAGCAAAATTGGCCACCATGTCTGACTTTTTATTTATTTTTGCCGGGATTGGATTTTTACTGCTGGAAGTACTGGTGATTCCTGGATTTGGTATTGCAGGTATTGGCGGGATTGTACTGCTGGTATATGGTCTTTATATGCTTTTACTTCCTGATATCCCTGTGGGCGATGAGATATTATCTCAGGCCACAGATGGTTTACTGATCGGGATTATCGGCGGGGCAATTGGGCTGTACCTGCTTGCGAGAATGATGATCAAAACCCAATTCTGGCAGCAATTGACTTCTCCAGGTATTCAGAAAAAAGAAGATGGTTATACGACCACGTCTGGCTGGGAATCCTTAACAGGTCAGACCGGTACTGCTGAATCTGATTTACATCCATCTGGCTGGGTTAAAATAGAGAACCAAAGAGTTTTTGTTGTAAGTGAAGGTGAATTTCTTAATAAAGGGACAGCAGTAAAGATTCTTTCTGTGGATGGAAATCGTGTTGTTGTAAGAAAATTAAATGATAATTAAAAAGAAGGAGTTTAAATCATGCCTATTGTAAGTATGGTAATGTTATTCATTATTCTTATTGTTGTTCTGCTGCTGCTGTACTTTGTACCGGTAGGATTGTGGATTCAGGGTATCGTGTCTCTGGGCATTGGAAAAATTGGGATCGTGGATCTTATCCGGATGCGATTGCGAAAAATTTCTCCCAGACTGGTTACGGACGGTGTAATCAATTTACACAAAGCGGGTCTGGACCAGATCACTACAGATATGCTGGAAACCCATTACCTTGCCGGGGGTCAGCTGGGAAATATTGTGAAGGCACTGATTGCTGCTGATAAGGCAAATATACCGTTGCCCTTTGAAACGGCTACCGCAATTGATCTTGCTGGCCGGGATGTGAAGGAAGCGGTCCAAACCAGCGTTTATCCCAAGGTAATTAATGCACCTATCGATGGTTATCTAGCTGCCGTTGCCAAGGATGGTATTGAACTTAAAGCCAGAGCCCGGGTTACAGTGCGCACAAATTTAGCAGGTCTGGTTGGCGGGGCTACAGATGACACTATTATTGCCCGCGTGGGCGAGGGGATTGTCAGTGCCATTGGTTCCGCAACTACCTATTCTCAAGTTCTTGAGAATCCCGATGCTATTTCCCGCGCTGTATTGGACAAGGGGCTGGATGCAGGAACAGCATTTGAAATATTATCCATCGATATTGCTGATGTGAATGTGGGGAAAAATATTGGTGCTTCACTGCAGACTGATCAGGCAGAGGCAGACCTGCAAGTTGCCAAGGCAAGGGCGGAAACTCGTCGTGCAATGGCCGTTGCCCTGGAGCAGGAGATGAAAGCTAAAGTAGAGGAGATGCAAGCTAAAGTTGTAGAAGCAGAATCGGAGGTTCCACTGGCGATGGCTTTTGCCTTCCGGGAGGGGAATATGGGTATTTTTGATTACTACAATATGAAAAATATAAAGTCCGACACTGGAATGAGAGATTCCATTGCAGGTTCCGATAAATCTGAAACTGGCCATCAAGGTGAGGATCAAGAATAAAATCTGTGAATGATTCAGCTGTTGAAGTTGAACTGCCTGGGGTTCACCGGGTTTCAGATCGCTGCCTGCGCTGTTTCAATGAACAACAGTGGTATGCTGAATCATTTTTATATGATTATTTCGGGGATGAAAATGTTGCTGGAAAACGAATCCTGGAAATAGGATGTGCAGAAGCGGGACTATTAAAATATTATCATACGAAGGGTGCTGTCTGTTCAGGGATTGAGTTGACTGATACAAGATATAATAATGCACTGGTACTGAATCAGCCTGGAATAATCCATTTGTTCCAGGCTGATATCTGCATTCCTGAAACGTATCAGTCTGAAATCAATCATCAATATGACTATATTGTGCTCCGAGATGTCATTGAACATATTGAGGAGAAAGAGACTGCCTTAAAAAATATCCATGGTATGCTGAAAGAGGATGGAAAAATGTTTATGTCTTTCCCGCCAAAATACTGTAGCTATGCGGGTCACCAGCAGGTGATTCCCAATTGGATCGGGAAATTGCCCTACTTGTATTTATTGCCAAATTTTTTGTACAGGGCTTACTTGAATCTGCTGGGGCTTCCGGAGCAGAGGATATCGTATTTTCTGTCTACCAAAAGAACACGAATTTCTATAAAAAACATGAAACGATTGATAAACCGAACCAATTTTGAGATTGAAAAAGAAGACCTGTACCTTTTGCGACCAGCATATTCATTCAGGTTTGGGCTGCCCAGAATAAAAAATCCATTTTCCAGTATACCTGGGTTAAATGAATTTATGACCAATGGTGCTCTTTACTTGTTAAGGAAAAAGAGCATTTAAGATGGAATGGCTTTTTCTACTGTTGTTTTACGCTTTATCTGTTTATTTGAAAAAGAGACGGCAAAAGGCAGCACATAAGGAAATTGAGGATGACCCTGACTGGGATCCTGAAGAAAAACCAGAAACTGTTAAGGGTGTAGATTTATTAGAAAAATTTCTTACATCCCAGGGACTTATTGAACAAGAGGCAGTTACCAAAAGAAAAGCTTTTCTTCTTGAACAGGAAGCAGTTTCCGAAAAACCCGGATCGGAAGAAAGTTCAGAAATTGATTTTGAGCCAGTTTCTGAAGAACAAATAACCCCAGTACCGAAAGATCTGGAATTTATTAATCAGGGTGAAATTGAAAGACGTGAGAAAGATCGTCGTTCCACAGATCGGGATCATAAAATCCTAAAGCCCGTCACACGTGATCATGAAAAACTAAAACAAATATTTGATTCACCTGATTCCTTGAAACGGGGAATCATTATAAAGGAAATTTTAGATAAACCGCTGGCTCTAAGAAAAAATAGGTAGTCTATAATAGTTTATCAAAGATAAGCCTGGCTTCCTGCCTTACCGAATCTTCCGTACTATTATTCTGGATCACAAAATCGGCCAAATGAATCTTGTCTTCGTCAGGCCATTGTAAATCAACCCGCTGTAAAAACTCTTCTCTGGTCAGCCCGCCGCGCTGCATAACTCTTTCTGTTCTCAGTCCCATCCGGGAGGTGACAACAATGACATAATCCATATGGGTATCGGCCCCAGATTCATAGATCAGGGCCGCGTCCAATACAAATAGATTGTGTTTGCCCTTTTTAGTGATTTTATCAAACCGAGCATCTATTTCACGAAATATATAGGGGTGGATTGTTGTATTGATTCTAAGTTGATAGTATTCATCCTGGAAAGCAATCCGTGACAATTTTTTCTTATCGATCTTATTATCAAGACCCAGGACATCCGTACCAAATTCAGCAATGATCTCACTCTGGGCAGTTTCATTTTCTCTCAGAATCTTTTTTGCTTCCTCATCCGCATCAAAAATGTAAGCCCCCCATTCTGAAAAACAAGCACTGACAACACTTTTCCCACAGCCTATTCCACCTGTTAACCCAATTTTAAGCATATTATTTTAATACGTTTAAGATACGATCTGTTATTTCAGCGATATTGCCAAGGCCATCCACATCCCTGAGAACGCCTTTTGACCGGTAAAAGTCTAATAAAGGTGCCGTCTGCTCCCAATAAATATTTTGCCGATTTCGAATTATTTCAGGTGTATCATCACTGCGGCCAGAATCCTGTCCTCGTTTGACCAGCCTGTTTACCAATTCATCCTCATCTGCAGTCAAGCTGATCACTGCGGCCAGTTTGTGATCAAGATCAGTCATAATCTTCTCCAGTCCTTCCGCTTGAGGAATTGTCCTTGGAAAACCATCCAGCAAGTATCCTTTTACACAGTCCGGTTTTGTGATGCGCTCCCGCACGATTTTCAGCAGCACCTCATCCGGCACCAGCCTACCTGCATTTATATAGGTTTTGGCCTCCGTACCGATGCTGGATCGGGCTTCTATCTCTGATCGCAGGATATCACCTGTGGATAAATGAGCAATATCGAAATAATCTCTGATTCGCTCAGCCTGAGTTCCTTTGCCAACTCCAGGAGGCCCCATAATCAACAATTTCATGGTAATTGGTTCCTTTTTTAAATCAATATTCCTGCTATTGTAGCTGTCAGCCAGGAAGCCAGTGCTCCCCCTATCATAGCTTTAAAAGCCAGCTTTGAAAGATCTTTTCTTCTTTCTGGAGCCATACCCCCGATTCCGCCCAGCTGAATTCCTATGGATCCAAAATTAGCGAAACCGCACAGTGCGTAACTGGCAATGATTGCTGTGCGTTCGGATATTCCGCCATTATTGATTATTTCACCCAGATTTGAATAGGCAATTAATTCTGTTAATACGATTTTTTCACCCATTAGGGTGCCCATGATTCTCGCTTCATCCCAGGGAATTCCCATAGACCAAGCTATGGGTTGAAAGACAAATCCCATCATTTCCTGCATGGTTGTATCAATAAAATAGCCCAGTGTAAAATTTATCATGGAAATAATAGATACAAATGCAACCAGCATGGCTCCTACATTGGCAGCTAATTTCAATCCATCGGTGGCTCCTCTCCCAAGAGCATCCATGGCATTTGCATCTTGTTTTTCGATGCTAATATGTAAATCACCGATTGTATCTGATTTTTCTGTTTCAGGATAAATTATTTTTGCGATAACCAAGGCAGCAGGGGCAGACATGATACTGGCAGCCAGCATATGGCCTGCGATCCCGGGTATAGCATTCAGCCACAAAACATATAGAGCTAAAACG